>Ga0255092_1000140_pt1 | contig 33574 bp, 30 predicted proteins | sample Colum_Yuk_RepC_8_2_FD_188454 | JGI IMG/M metagenome (GOLD analysis project Ga0255092, IMG submission 188454) | Freshwater microbial communities from Columbia River, Oregon, United States - Colum_Yuk_RepC_8d | ecosystem: Environmental > Aquatic > Freshwater > River | place: USA: Oregon...
GCGCAAACGGATCGCCATGCCGCCCTTCGACAAGGGCACGCGCCGTTTCGCGGTCGGGCGGCTGGTGGGTCATCTTGTCCTCATAGCGCGGCGGGGATGTTCCAGATGTCATTCATATAGCTGCGAATGGTACGGTCAGAGGAAAAGAACCCTGATCGCGCCGTGTTCATAGCCGCCATCCTGACCCAGATTTCGGGGTCCGCATAGGCCTGATCGACGCGGGCCTGTGCCGCATCATAGGCCGCAAAATCCGCTGCCACGAGGAAATGGTCATGGTGCCAGATGCGGTGCAAAAGCCCGTGGTAACGGTCGGGCTGATCAGGTGAAAATCGCCCTTCTGCAATAAGTTGCAAGACGATCTTTAACAACTCTGACGCCTCGATCGCGGTTGCCGACTGGTTTTGGATTTCGCGCTGCCGGATCGCTTCCTCGGCCGTCAGGCCAAACAGGAAGAAGTTCTCCGCCCCCACCTCGGCCAAAATCTCGACATTGGCCCCATCCAACGTGCCAATCGTCGGCGCACCGTTCATCATGAACTTCATGTTGCCGGTGCCCGACGCCTCCATGCCCGCGGTCGAGATCTGCTCCGACAGGTCGGCGGCCGGGATCAGGCGTTCCGCCATCGAGACGTTGTAATTCGCCGGATACAGGATCTTCAGCTTATCGCCGACTTGCGGATCAGAATTCACAACCGTCGCCACATCATTGATAAGACGAACGATTTCTTTTGCCGCCGCATAGCCCGGCGCCGATTTTCCGCCAAAGATCTTTACCCGAGGCACAACATTGGCATTCGGATTTTCGCGCAGGCGATACCAATGGCCGATGGTCTGCAGAATGTTCAGAAGCTGCCGCTTGTATTCATGGATGCGCTTGACCTGCACATCAAACAGCGCGTCCGGTGACACCTGCACACCTTGGCTTTGATGGATCCACGCCGCCAAAGCCTGCTTGTTTTGCCGCTTCGCGGCCTGAAAATCGTCCCGGAAGCTTTTGTTTTCAATATGGCTTTCCAAACCCCGCAAACGCCCAAGGTCGGCCTGCCAACCCTCTCCGATCGCACCCATAATCACCGATGCCAAAGGCCGGTTGGCCATGGCAAGCCAGCGCCGGGGTGTCACGCCGTTGGTCTGGTTGATGATCCGGCCGGGATGGCTGCGGTGCAGATCGGGAAACAGCGAGGTCTTGACCAGTTCGGAATGCAGCGCCGAAACGCCGTTGACCTTGTGGCTCATCACAAAGGCCAACTCGCCCATCCGGACCTCGTGATGTTTCACGATGCCGACGTAATGCGGCGGGTGGAAGGTGCGGCGGTGCCAGCTGTCAATCTTTTCCACCAGCTGCATGTGGCGGGGCAGCACGGTGCCAAAGGTATAAGTCGGCCATTTTTCCAAGGCCTCGGGCAGCAGCGTGTGGTTGGTATAGCCCAAACAGGCCCGCGCGGTGTCGAGCGCGGGTTCAAACGCCATCCCATGATCGTCCATCAACAGCCGGATCAGTTCCGGCCCGGCAATCGCGGGGTGGGTGTCATTCATCTGAATGGCGACATGGCGCGGCAGATCGGCCACCGACAACCCGGCTGCCAGATGCCGCCGCAAAATGTCCTGCAACGCGGCCGAGGTCAGGAAATATTCCTGCTTCAGCCGCAATTCCTTGCCCTGATAGGTGGTGTCATCGGGATACAGCACACGGCTTAGCGTCCGGGCCAGCGCCTCGGGTTCAGCGGCGGCGGTATAATCGCCGCGATTGAACCGTTCCAGATCGAACAGCGTCGTGGGTTTTGCAGCCCACAGGCGCAGGGTATTCGCCCATCTGCCCTGCCAGCCAATCACCGGCGTGTCATGGGCAGAGGCGATCACCGTTTCACCCGGCACCCATGTGTCCCCTTCCATTTGCCCCTTGAAGCCAATGGTATAGGCGCTTTCCGGGCGCGGGAATTCCCACGGATTGGTCTGCGTCAGCCAATCCTCTGGGCTTTCGACCTGCTGGCCGCCCTCGAACCGCTGGCGGAACAGACCATGCTCGTAGCGGATGCCATATCCATAGGCCGGGCAGCCCACGGTCGCCATGCTCTCCATGAAACAGGCGGCCAAACGGCCAAGCCCGCCATTGCCAAGCGCGGCGTCAGGCTCGCCTTCGACCAGCCCCATGAAATCCTGCCCAAAGCCCGCCATCACCTCGCGCGAGATGTCATCAAGGCCCAGATTGACCACAGCATCTTGCAACAGGCGCCCGATCAGGAATTCCATCGACAGGTAATAGACGCGCTTGCGGCCTTCGGCCCAAGTGCGGCGCGTCGATTGGAACCAAGGCCCCATGATGCGGTCGCGCACAGCATAAGACAGCGCCATCCGCCAGTCATAGGGGCTGGCATGGGGCGCATCCTTGCCCAATGTGTAGGTCAGGTGGCGCAAGACATCCGCGCGCAAAGTGTCTTGGTTCAGGGGCGTCACTGGATAATCCGCTGCAAAGAGAGCCATGTTAGCGCTATCATTCCTTATCGATATGCCCTTCATTCATGCACAATGCAAGAAAAAGGGAAAAGGGGTGCGACAAAATCAGTTTATGATCTGCATCAATTACAACGGCACGGCGCCCAGCTATTGTGCAAAAAAGTGGATTTGTCGGGGAAATTTGGCATGCGGCTGACAACACGAACCAATCTGGCCATGCGGACGCTGATGTTTTGCGCCGTGAACCCCGATCGCATCGTACGCAAACACGAGGTGGCCGAGGCCTGCGGTGCGTCGGAAAACCATCTGGCCCAAGTGATTCACCTGCTGGCCCGCAAGGGCTATATCAAAACCCAACGCGGCCGGTCCGGCGGGTTGATGCTGGCGCGCGGGCCGGAGAAAATCGGCGTGGGCGAGGTGTTCCGCGCCTTTGAGGCCGTGTTGCCCTTTACCGAATGCACCGAGGAAAAACAGGCCTCCTGCCCGCTGGCCACCTGTTGCCGGCTGAAATGTGTGCTGCAAGAGGCACTGGATGCGTTTTATGCGCGGCTTGATCGGTCGACGCTGGCCGATCTGGTTGCAGAGAACACCGAGCTTGAAACCCTTCTGAAGGTGGCCTGACCGCCTTCAGGCGGTCCAGCGCCGCAGTCGCAACGCGTTGCCCAAGACAAAGACCGACGACAGCGCCATCGCTCCCGCGCCCAGCATGGGCGACAGTTGCGGTCCGCCAAAGGGCACCAGAAGACCCGCCGCGACCGGGATCAGCACGGTGTTATAGCCAAACGCCCAGAACAGATTCTGCCGGATATTGCGCATCACTGCACGCGACAGGCCGATGGCTTGCACCACCCCCATCGGATCGCCCCGCATCAAAACCACATCTCCGGCCTCAATCGCCACATCGGTGCCTGTGCCCATCGCCATGCCGACATCGGCCAGCGCCAAAGCTGGCGCGTCGTTCAACCCGTCACCGACAAAGACCGTCCCGGTCCCAAGGCTGCCAATCACCTCGGCCTTTTGTGCAGGCATAATCTCGGCATGCACAGACTTAATACCGATCGCCGCCGCGACGGCCCCGGCGGTGGCTTTGGCATCTCCGGTGATCATCACCGGCTCCAGCCCCATATTTACAAGCGATTGCACGGCCAAAGCCGCCGTTGGCTTGATCGGGTCGGCCACTAGGATCGCGGCTTCGGCCCGGCCGTCGCGGCCGACCAGCAACACGCCCTGCCCCTGCGCTTGGGCGGCACTGCACGTCTGTGCAAGTCCATCGTCCAGCGGCGCGAACAGTTTGGCCGATCCGACCAGAACCACGCCGCCCGCCACAACCGCCTCGGCCCCGCGGCCGGGATGGGCCTGAAAGCCGGTCGCCTCGGGGATCGGCAGACCGCGCCGGGCCACCTCCTCCAGCACCGCGCCGGCCAAGGGGTGTTCGGACCCGCGCTCCACCGCCGCGGCCAGCGCCAACAGCTGATCGGGGTCACGCCCTTGCAGCACATGCACCGCCTGCACCACCGGCTTGCCCATGGTCAGGGTGCCTGTCTTGTCAAAGGCCACACGCGCCGCAGTTTCCAGCCGCTGCAACGCCTCGCCCTTGCGAAACAGAACGCCCATTTCCGCCGCCCGCCCGGTGCCGACAAGAATTGACACCGGTGTTGCCAAGCCCATGGCGCAGGGGCAGGCGATAATCAGCACCGACACCCCCGCCACCAGCGCCTCGGCCAGACCGGGGCCAAGCGCCAACCACGCAACAAAGGTAACAAGGGCCAGCGCCATGACCACCGGCACGAACCACAGCGTGATGCGGTCCACCAGCGCCTGCACCGGCAGTTTGCCGCCCTGCGCCTCTGCCACCATGGCGATGATGCGCGCCAATACCGTCGCACTGCCCACGGCCTGCACCTGCATCACCAGACCGCCGGTTCCGTTCACCGTGCCGCCGGTCAGCGCATCCCCCATCGCCTTGGCCACCGGCAGCGGCTCGCCCGTCAGCATGGATTCGTCAACGGCAGAGTACCCTTCGACAACGACGCCATCGACCGGCACCCGCTCTCCGGGCCGCACCTGCACACGGTCACCCGCCAAAAGCGCCGCAATCGGCACCTCCACAGGGTCCGTCGCCCCCGGATTGCCAGAAAGCCGCAGCGCGGTTTTGGGCTGCAAGGCGACCAGCCGGGCAATCGCCGCCCCGGCGCGCCCGCGTGCCCGTGCTTCAAGCGCACGGCCAAACAGGATCAAGGTCACGATCACCGCCGCGGCCTCGTAATACACCGCCCGCGAGCTGGCCGGGATCAGCGCGGGCGCAACGGTGACAAGCACCGAATAGGCCCAAGCCGCACCAGCCCCCAAGGCCACAAGCGAATTCATATCCGGCGCGGCTTTCAGCAGGGCCGGAATACCTTTGCGGAAAAACCGCGCGCCGGGCCAGATCAAGACGAGCGTCACCAAAAGAAACTCAGTCCACCACAGGCTTTGCAACGGCATCAGCCCATACAGCCAATGGTGAAAGCCCGGCAGAACATGTCCGCCCATCTCAGCAAGGAAGACCGGCAATGTCAGGACCGTTGCAACGGCTGCATCGCGCCACAGACGCGCTTCTTCGGCCTTGGGGTCATGCCCTTGGCTTTCGGCCATGGGGGCCGCCTGAAAGCCTGCGCGCAGCACCGCCTGCGCCAAAGTACTTGCATCGGTATCGCCCCACAGCGTCACGGTCGCGGCCCGCGTTGCAAGGTTGGCCGTCGCCCCGGCCACACCGGGCTGCGCCCGCAGCACCCGTTCCACCCGCCCCGTGCAAGAGGCGCAGGTCATGCCCTCGACCGCCAGCACCACCTGCCTTTGCCGCACCGGATAGCCGGCCCGCGCCAAGGCCTCGGCCATGGCCCCCGGCGTCGTCGGCGCGTCAAAGCGCACCTCGGCGGTTTCAGTGCCCAGATTGACATGGGCGCTGGCAACGCCCTCTTGCGCGGTCAGCACCCGCTCGGCCCGTGCCACGCACGAGGCGCAGGTCATGCCGTCCAGCTGAAATCGGATCGTTTGGGTCATACTCTCATATGGTGCCCTTCCCCGCCGCAAGACAAGACCCTGCGGCGCTTCGCCCGACCTTGCGCCGCGCCCCCTTGCACAGCACCTCGGCCTGCCCCCATATTCCCCCAAAAGGAGATACCCCATGACCCTGCTTTCCGTTCCCGACATGTCCTGCGGCCATTGCAAAGCTTCGGTTGAGGCAGCCCTTGCGCCGCTGCCGGGCATGGCCCCGGTTGAGGTGGATCTGGCCAACCGTCAGGTCAAAGTGGCCGGCCCCGCCGATCAGGCGCTGCAAGCCTTGGCGGCCATCGGATTTCCCGCCAAAGCCGTTGCCTGATATCCACAGTCACGCCGTCTTGAAGGACCGACGCTGCGTCAAACGCGTTGCGGCAATTGCCCGTGGCGAAAATTCGCGTTAAATGGTCGTAATCTGAACCCTTTTCCGACGCCTTCCAGCCCGGATCAAAGGCAAAGATGGTCATCGGCAGAACGCCGGGATCTTGAACAAGAGACGGAGCAGTCAGATGTCGAATTCCCCCCCCCCCCAGCAAGGCGGCACCAGCACGCCCGCGCCGCAACAGCAGCAGGGCCAACAGCAGGGCAGCCAGCAACAGGGCAGCCAGCCGATCTTCCGCGATTGGGCGGCGATCTGAAGACCAAAGGCCAGCCGACCGGGCTGGCCTTTTTCCTATGACAGAGCCCGTCTCCTCCATCTTGAACCTTGGCCCCGCCTCGGAAGCGGCCTTTGCCCGCGCGGGGATTCATTCGGCGGATGAAATCCGGGCCATGGGCGCCGATGCCGCCTATCTGCGGTTGATGGAGGCGGGAACCCAGCCGCATTTCATTGGGTATTATGTGTTGGTCATGGGGTTGCAGGGCCGGCCTTGGAATGACTGTCAGGGCGAAGAAAAGCGCGCCCTGCGGGTCAGGTTCGACCGGTTGAAGTTACAGGTCCGCGCCTCGTTTGCGGCCTCGGCCGGGGCGGATCTTGCCTTGGACCGCGCCTTGGCGGCGATTGGCGTGGTGCCGAAACAGCGCTAGCGCCGCAGGATCATCCGGTCCCCGGCGATTTCAATCGCATAGCGCCCCAGATAATCCATCCCCAGAAGCGAACCGACCATGGCGCCGTCGTTGATAAAGGCCCCGATGCTGTCGTCGTGCCATGGCCCCAAGGTCACATCCGAAAGGCGCACCCGCGCGGTGCGCACCATGCCATTGGCGGTCGCAGATTGCCCCGCATAAACAAGGCTTTGCAGGTCAATCCCCAGATGCTCTGCATCGTCTTGGCTTAACACCACCCCCGACGCGCCGGTATCGGCCATAAAGGTCAAAGGCTGGCCGGCGATGGTCAGCGTGATGTAGTAATGCCCGTCATTGGCGCGCGGGATTTCCACCGTATCGGCGGTTTCGCTTTGGGATGCGATGACATCATGGCGAATGTCCTTCCACAGCCCATAACCCGCCATCACGCCCACAAAGATCATCCCCCAGGCAACCAGACTGCGCAGGCCCTGCCCCATGCGTCCACGATATTCGGCCAAGCCCCAGCCCGCCAAGGCCGCAAGAAGCAGGCCCAGATACAAAAGCTGGCCAAAATTATCGCCGTTCATCCGATCACCCCGGTGCCACGCACACCGTCGATCACGAATTGCACCGATAACGCCGCCAAAAGCATGCCCAAAAGCCGGGTGATCACGATGGTGCCGGTGCGGCCCAGCATGCGCTCCAACGGCGGCGCGGCAAGCAAGAAGGCATAGGTCACCAGCATCATCACGGTCATCAACCCGACCACCGCCCCGGTGGCCGCCCAATCGCCGCCGCCCTGCCCGATCAGCAGGATCATTGTGGCAATCGCCCCCGGCCCGGCAATCAGCGGCGTTGCCAGCGGGAACACCGACGGATCATGGTCGGGATCGGCATGCTGCCCCTCGCGCCGCTGGGTGCGGCGTTCAAAGAGCATGTCCAAAGCGGTCAGAAACAACAAGATACCGCCCGCTATGCGGAAGGCAGGCATGGAAATGCCGATGAAGGTCAAGATCGCCTCACCCGCGACGCCAAACATCAACAACAACCCGGCGGCAATCAGGCAAGCCCGCCCGGCCATGGCGCGGCGGCGGGGGATATCCATGCCTTGGGTCAAGGCGATGAACAAAGGCACAAGGCCCGGCGGGTCGATCACCACGAAAAGCGTGGCAAAGGCGGTGATGAGGAATGCGGATGTCATGGCGACCACGCTAAAGCGTCACGACGCCGGGCGCAAAGCAAAAAGGCCGCCCCGAGGGACGGCCTTTTCTTAAGAAATATCGACAGCTTATTCCGCAGCGATGGCATCGCCATAGGTCAGGAAGCGGCCTTCGTCAGCGATATAGGCCTTGTCGCCCGCAGCGGCGGCAATCGCGCCAAAGGGCATCTGGGCGCGCAGTTTCCAGCTTGCCGGCACGTCGAAAGCTGCGGCCACAGCTTCGTCGATCACCGGGTTGTAGTGTTGCAGGCTGGCACCGATGCCAGCGTCAGCCAAAGCGTTCCAGACCGAGATCTGCGCCATGCCCGACGAATGCTCCGAAAAGCCCGGGAAAGCGTCGGCGTAAAGCGCGAACTGCTCTTGCAGGCCCTTGATGGTGGCTTGGTCTTCATAGAACAGCACCGTGCCTGCGCCAGCCGCAAAGGACTGCATCTTGGCTTCGGTGCCAGCAAAAGCTTCGGCCGGGACGATGGCGCGCAGGGTCTCGGTGACGATGCCCCAGAACTTTTCCGACGCCGCGCCGAACAGGATCACAGCGCGCGAGGATTGCGAGTTGAACGAGGACGGCGACAGGCGCACGGCGTCCTTGATCAGGGCTTCGACAGCCGCTTCGGACTGCGGCAGCGCCTTGCCAAGTGCATAGACGGTGCGGCGGTTTTTCAGCGTGGTGATGGTAGCGTTGGTCATGGCGTTCAGCCCCTTCGGTGTTATGCTGGACCCGATATGCACGCGCAGATCGCCAAGTTCAACCGCATCATCTGTGCAAGCCCGCACAGATTGCGTGAGGATTTGCCCGCGCTGCTGCGCAGTTAAACCCCGGCCGCCTCCAGCTTTTCCTGTGCCACCATCCACAGCGCCTCGGCCCGGTCCAGACCGTCCATCACTTCGGCGTATTTCTTGTTCCAAGTCTCCAATTCGCCCTTGCGCGCATCTTCATAAAGGGCGGGATCGGCCAGTTTGGTGGCCAGTTTGTCGCGCATTTCATTCAGCTTTGCCAAACGCTCATCGCATTTGCGCACCTCGGCCTTCAGCGCCAGCATCTCATCCCGGCTGGCTTTTTTTGGCTTTTCAACCGCCTTCGGGCTGGGCTTTTCGACCTCATCCCCGGCCAGCAACTGGCGACGATAGGCCTCCAGATCCTCGGTATAGGGCGTTACGGCGCCCCCTTTGACCAGCCACAGACGGTCTGCGACCAAGGACAACAGGTGCATGTCGTGGCTGACCAGAATGACCGCGCCGGAATATTCGGTCAGCGCCTCGACCAAGGCCTCGCGGGACTCAATATCAAGGTGGTTGGTCGGTTCGTCCAAAATCAGCAGATGCGGCGCGTCGATGGTGGCAAGCAAAAGCGACAAGCGCGCCTTCTGGCCGCCCGACAGCCGCCCCACCACGGTTTCGGCCTGTTCGGCCATCAGGCCAAAACCCGCCAGCCGCGCCCTGAGCTTCGGCTGCCCCTCGCCCGGACGCAGGCGCATGATGTGCTGCAAGGGGGTCTCGTCAATGTGCAGCTCATCCACCTGATGCTGCGCGAAATAGCCGATGCGCAGCTTGGAGGATTTCACCATCTTGCCTTCGCAAGCCTCAAGCTTGCCCGCCAAAAGCTTTGACAGCGTGGATTTGCCTTCGCCGTTGCGTCCCAAAAGCGCGATGCGGTCGTCCTGGTCAATCCGCAACGAGAGTTTGCGCAGGATGGGCGGGCCGCCATAGCCCACTGCGCCACCTTCGATATTGATGATCGGCGGCGACAACTCCTCGGGCGTCGGGAAGGTGAAGACCACCTTCTTGGCATCCTCGGGCGCGGTGATGGGGGTCATCTTTTCCAGCATCTTGACACGAGACTGCGCCTGCACGGCTTTGCTGGCCTTGGCCTTGAACCGATCCACAAAGGATTGCAGATGCGCGCGCCGCGCCTCTTGCTTTTTCGCCTCGGCCTGCAAGACCGCACGACGTTCGGCCATCTGGCGGGCGAACTGGTCGTAGCCGCCCTGCCAATAGGTCAGTTGCCGGTTATCCAGATGCAAAATCCCCTGAACGGCGCGGTTCAAAAGACCCCGGTCGTGAGAGATAATCAGCACCGTGTGGGGATACTTTGCCAGATAGCTTTCCAGCCAAAGGGCGCCCTCAAGGTCAAGATAGTTGGTCGGTTCGTCCAACAGCAGGTAATCCGGCTGGGCGAACAGCACCCCCGCCAGCGCCACCCGCATCCGCCAGCCACCCGAGAAATCGGAACAGGGGCGCAATTGCGCCTCGGCATCAAACCCCAAACCCTTCAGAATGGCCGAAGCCCGCCCTTCCGCGCTCCACGCATCAATATCGGCCAGCCGTGCCTGAATTTCGGCGATCCGGTGCGGGTCTTGCGCGGTTTCCGATTCCGCCATCAGTGCCGCGCGCTCGGTGTCGGCGGCCAGCACCGTATCCAAAAGCGAGGTGGATGAGGACGGCACCTCTTGCGCCACCCCGCCAATGCGGGCGCGGTTCGGAATGGAAATCGCCCCGCTCTCCAGCGCCAGCTCGCCCCGGATCAGCCGGAACAGCGTGGTTTTTCCCGCGCCATTGCGCCCGACAAGACCAACCTTATGGCCGGTGGGAATGGTGGCAGAAGCGCCCTCGAACAAAGGGCGGCCTTCAACGGAATAGGTGATGTCTTCGATCTTCAGCATGGGCCGAGTGATTGGCCTGCCGCTGCGGGCTTGTCAATGTGACGCGGTCAATCCATCAGCCCAACCAACAGATCCGACGACCAGCTTTGAAAGGCGATCAAGGGCTGTTCGCCGGCCTCAGAGAACACAAAGACGTTCAGCCCATCGCTTTGCGCAGTAAATCGGCAAAAGCGGTCAGGACCGGCCAAAGGTGCGGGGCAAACCGCAAGGTCCAGATGTGGCACCGATTGTTCGAACATTTCATAGGTGAAAGGCACGGCAGGCGGTGGCGCGTCGGCGCGGGCGTCAAACGGCAGGGCAAAGGCGACGATGGCAAGGACGGCGATGGCAAGGGCGGTCTGGCGAGAGGGCTGCATCTGGCATACTCCATTTTCTTAGTATTTTAGTATGCCATTTTGCATCCCCCCAGCCCCCAGAATGTCGCACCCCGTCTTTTCTTTGAAAGGAACCCGTGCTATCGCCCCCGCCATAACATCGGGCCAACCCGGCCCTTACAACTGGAGAGCCCCATGGCCACCGAACGCACCCTGTCGATCATCAAGCCCGACGCCACCAAGCGCAACCTGACCGGCAAGATTGTTGCCAAATTCGAAGACGCCGGCCTGCGCGTTGTCGCCTCGAAGCGCATCCACCTGTCGGACAAGCAAGCTGGCGCCTTCTATGCCGAGCATGCCGCCCGTCCGTTCTATGGCGAACTGTGCGCATTCATGGCCTCCGAGCCGGTCGTTGTGCAGGTGCTGGAAGGCGAAGGCGCCATCCTGAAGAACCGTGAAGTGATGGGCGCGACCGATCCGGCCGCCGCTGACGCTGGCACCATCCGCAAGGAATTCGCGCTGTCGAAGGGCGAAAACTCGGTCCACGGTTCGGACAGCGCGGAATCGGCTGCTCGTGAAATCGCCTTCTTCTTCTCGGGCCTTGAGCTGGTTGGCTAAGGCCACCCCGAAATGTGGCCCGCCCTGCGGGCCGATTTCTGGCACAGATCAAAAGCGGTGGGGCAACCCGCCGCTTTTTTTTCATTCAGCAGGCTTTTTCTCGGTCTTCATCACCCAGCGCCCGGTTTCTTCGGACCAATATTGCGCCGCCATGCCAAGCCCGGTCATCCGCGACCACAGCCCCCGCGCGGCCTGAACCGCCGCCGGGTCATCGCCATCAAACAGCACCCAAAGCCGTTCACAGGCCTCCTCGCCCGGCAAGGGTTCGGCCCCATCCAACAGAACCACGCCTTGCGCGGCATTGGTGGCCCCGCCCTGCCCGATCAAGACGGGCTGATCGGCGTCAAAGGGGCCACCCTCCAGCCCATGCGGCAGAAAGCCGTCTTCCGGCTCCAGCCACAGTTTCGCATCCAACCGGTCGCGGCGGTCTGGATTGGGGCTGCGCAGCATGACGCGCCAGCCTGCGGCCAGCGCGCGCGGCAGAATCAACGCCAAGACCTCCTCTGGCCCCGAGCGGGTCAGATGGTAGAACATCGCAGTGGCCATCAGGCGACCACGCCGAAGTGCCAAGCCGGATCATGGACATTTGGGCCAAGGGAAAGGGCCAAGGTCACGCCTTTCCTTCAAAGCGGTCTTGGATCAGGCGGTTCAGCGCCATCACCCCCCAACCGGTCGCCCCCTTGGGGGCCAAAGTGCTGTCGGTTTTCAAAAGTGCGGTGCCTGCAATGTCGAGATGGATCCAGGGCATGTCATCCTTGACGAAGCGCTTGAGGAAATGCGCCGCCGTGATCGAGCCCCCATCGCGCCCGCAGGAGTTGACGATATCGGCGACGCGGGATTTCAATTTGGCGTCATAGCCATCGCCCATCGGCATGCGCCAAGCCCCTTCGCCTTCGGCCTTGGCCGCGGCGAGGAAGGCGTCGCAGAGGGCATCGTTATTAGAGAATACCCCGGTGTTTTCATGGCCCAAGGCCACAATGATGGCGCCGGTCAGCGTGGCCAAGTCGATCATGCCCGTCGGTTTGAAGCGTTCTTGCGCGTACCACAGCACATCGGCCAGCACGAGGCGGCCTTCGGCATCGGTGTTGATGACCTCGATCGTATCGCCTTTCATCGAACGCACCACATCGCCGGGGCGCTGTGCGCGGCCATCGGGCATGTTTTCGACAAGGCCGACAAGACCGACGACATTGGCCCCCGCCTTGCGCAGGGCCAGCGTGCGCATGACACCGGCGACAACCGCTGCCCCGCCCATATCCATCGTCATGTCTTCCATGCCACCGGCCGGTTTGATGGAAATGCCGCCCGTATCAAAGCACACGCCCTTGCCAACCAGCGCAAAAGGGGCCTCGCCGGGTTTGCCGCCCTTCCACTGCATCACAACAACCTTGGAGGGGCTCTCCGACCCCTGCCCCACGCCCAAGAGCGCGCGCATGCCCAACTTTTGCAGATCCGCCTCTTCCAAGATTTCCACCTCTAGCCCGAGTTCCTGCATGGCAGCCAAGCGGGCGGCGAAATCGTCGGTGGTCAGGATATTGGCCGGTTCATTGACCAGATCGCGGGTGAAGAAGATGCCTTCGGTCAGTGCGGCCATCGGCTGGGCACGGGCAGCGACAGATTCGGGTTTGGCGCAGGCCATGGCGACCGTGCCCCGCTTTTTCTGTTCGCCAGATTTGTGGGCGTTGAACTCATAGGCGCGCAGGCACAGGCCGAAGGAGACGTCAGCCGCCATGGCGTGGCTTTCGGCCAGAACCAGCGCATCTGCCGTGCCAAGGGCACGGCCAATGGTGGCCCCGGCCTTGCGCGCCTGTGCCGCATCGGCCTTGCGCGGCAGTTTCACCAGCATCAGAATCTCGGCGGCAAGACCGGCGGGAAACGCCAGCGTCAGCGCCTCACCCGGTTTTGCCCGCGCCCATTCGGCGCTGGCCATGGCACGGGCAAGCATGCCCCGCGTCGCGCGATCAAGTTTGCGCGCGGCCGGCGTGGCTGGGGCCTCGCCATCGGCCAAAATCGCCAAAAGCCCAGCATGCTGGGCCAGCGTCTCAAGGGTCAGGTCAATGAAAGTCAGGGCGACGGGCTGGTTCATCTGGCATCCTTTCAGGCCGCGTCCTTCACGTCGCGCGGCATTTCGCTGAAAGCTAGCGAAGGGGGCGCTGAAATGCCAGATAGCAGTTTTCGCCCGATGCGAATGTTGATAGTTTGACCGGGCCAGTGCCACTAGGAATAGCGTGTTTTGCCAAGATTCGACCGATATCTGCTTGTCCAGCTTTTGGCCGTCTTCGGCTTTTTCGCGCTGGTGCTGGTGGCGGTCTATTGGATCAACCGGGCGGTGGGGCTGTTTGACCAGTTGATCGGCGATGGCCAGACCGCTGTGGTGTTCTTGGAATTCTCGTTGCTGACCTTGCCGAATGTGATCCGTGTCGTGCTGCCCATCGCGGCTTTTGCGTCGGCGGTCTATGTGGCCAATCGATTGATGCAGGAAAGCGAATTGGTCGTCATGCAGGCGACCGGTTTTTCGTCGTTTCGTCTGGCGCGACCGGTGTTGTGGTTCGGCCTGATCGTGACGCTCGCGGCGCTGATCCTGTCGCATGTGCTGGTGCCCGCCAGTCGTGAGGCGTTGAATGCGCGCTATGCCGAAATTCGGCAAAACGTCACCGCGCGCTTTTTGACGGATGGGGAATTCACCCATCCCGGCGATGGGCTGACGCTGTATGTGCGCGAACTTGCCCCGTCGGGGGAGTTGTTGGGCCTGTTTCTGACCGATGCCCGTGACGCCGAGGCGGTCACCACCTATACCGCGGAAAAGGCGCTGTTTGCCCGCACAGATACGGGTCCGAAACTGTTGATGTTCAACGGCATGGCGCAGCAGGTTACCGGGGCTGAGCGGCGGCTGTCGATGACGCGCTTTGCCGATTTCACCTATGATCTGAGCGGACTTTTGCCCGATGCCGCCCCCGGTGCGCGCAATATCGATGCGCTGTCGACGGCCGAACTGCTGTCTGCCGACCCTGCCCTCTTGGCCGAGACGGGCGAGACGCGGGCGGCCTTTCTTTATGACGCGCACTTTCGCACCGCGCAGCCGTTTCTGGCCGTGGCGTCGGCGCTGATTGGGTTTTCTGCGCTATTGATGGGCACCTTCAGCCGCTTTGGCCTGTGGAGGCAGGTCGGGCTTGCGGTGGTGCTCTTGGTTTTGGTGCAGGGTGTCGCATCGGTCGGTACGGGCCTTGGGCTGCGGTCGGACCGCGGCTGGATCTGGGCCTATGCGGCCCCGATATTTGGCCTGTCGATCGGCTATTTCCTGCTCTGGTGGTCGCAACGTCCGCGCCGGGTGGGGGTCGCGGCATGACGCTTGATCTTTACCTCGCGCGCCGCTTTGCCTTCAGCTTTCTGCGGGTCTTTGGCATCTTTCTTGGCGTTCTGATGCTGATCGACCTGATCGAGCAGATCCGGCGATTTTCCGATGTCGATATTGCACTGTCACAGGCCTTTGTTCTGGCGCTGTTGAACGTGCCGCAGAACCTTTACGGCATTTTGCCGCTGTTGATGGTGCTGGCGGCCATCATGCTGTTTCTGGGCTTGGCAAAATCATCCGAACTGGTGGTGGTACGCGCCGCCGGGCGGGCGGGGTTGCGCTTTCTTCTGGCGCCGGTTGCGACGGCGCTGGTGATCGGGCTTTTTGCCGTTGCCGTCTTCAATCCTTTGGTGGCAGCAACCTCGAAAGAATATGAACGCCGTGGCGCGGTTCTGGCGGGTGCGGCGGCGGGCGCGGTGTTGTCGGTGTCGGCCGAAGGGCTGTGGCTGCGGCAAGGCGACGCCTTGGGCCAGACCGTGATCCATGCCGTGCAGATCACGCCGGAGGGCACCGAACTGTCACAGGTGACCTTGCATCTGTTCTCGCCGGACGGCGCGCTGACCGGCCGGATTGAGGCCGCAACGGCCCGGTTGCAGCCGGGGGAATGGGTACTGGAAGGCGCAAAGATCTGGCAATTTGACAGCGCCAACCCTGAGGCCGGTGCCACCCAGTCGGACGGCGCCCTGTCGCTGCCCACCGACATGACGCCCGCCAAACTGGTCGAAGGTCTGGGCGATCAAAGCCGGGTGTCGTTTTGGAATCTGAACGGTCAGGCGCAGGCGCTGGAACGGGCAGGATTTTCAGACCGCAGCCTGCGGCTGGCCTATCAGATGGAACTGGCGCTGCCGCTTTTGCTTGCCACCATGGTGCTGGTGGCCGCGGGCTTTACCATGCGCCATGCGCGCTTTGGCAAGACCGGGCAGATGGTTCTTTTCGCCCTGCTGGCCGGATTTTTCATCTTCTTTATTCGCAACTTCGCCCAGGTTCTTGGGGAAAATGGCCAAATTCCAACCATCGTCGCCGCTTGGACCCCGCCCGTTGCCGCCGCCCTTCTGGCGCTCAGCCTGCTTTTGCATCTGGAGGATGGCTGACATGCGCCGCCTTCTGACCACCGCCGCCTTGGCGCTGTCCCTGCTCTACGCGACCCCAGTGGCCCGGGCAGACGAACCGGCCACGCTGATCGCCAACAGCCTGTCGATTGCCGATGAAAATCGACTGATCGCCGATGGGGCGGTCGAGATTTTTTATCAGGGCCGCCGCCTGACCGCGCATCGCCTGATCTATGATCGCGCCGCCGACAACTTGCTGATTGACGGTCCGATCACGCTGACGGATGGCTCGGATACGGTGATCCTCGCCTCGCAGGCCGAATTGAAGGCTGACATGACCGAAGGCATCCTGCGGTCGGCACGCGTGGTGATGAACCAGCGGATGCAGATGGCGGCGGCCGAGGTGCGGCGCATCGACGGGCGTTATACCGCGATGACGCGCGTGGTGGCGTCGTCGTGCAAGGTCTGCGCGGGCAACCCAACCCCGCTGTGGGAAATCCGCGCCCGTCGGGTGGTGCATGATCAACAAGAGCGGCAAATCTATTTTGACCGCGCCTCGCTGCGTTTTGGCGGCGTGCCGGTGCTGTTCCTGCCCCGCTTGCGGGTGCCGGACCCTTCGCTGAACCGATCAACCGGGTTCCTGATGCCGGCGCTGCACTCCTCCTCGACGCTGGGCACGGGATTGAGCTGGCCCTATTTCATCACGATGGGCGACAGCCGGGATCTGACGTTGACGCCGTTCCTCACCACCAAGGACGCACGGACGCTGGAGCTGCGCTACCGGCAGGCCTTCCGCACCGGAGAGATCGAACTCAGCGCTATCGGGTCGCGCGACAATCTACGGCCAGGCGAGACGCGGGGCCTGTTGGCCGCAGATGGCCGCTTCAACTTGCCCAAAGGCTTTGAGCTGCGCTTTCACGGCGAAACCGTGTCAGACCGCGCCTATCTGCGGGACTATGGCCGCTCTGAGAAGGATAGGCTGACCAGCAGCATCGAAATCAGCCGCACCCGGTCAAACGAACATATCTCGGGCCGCTTCCTGTCGGTGCAAAGCTTGCGCGACAGCGAACCCGCCGACACGCTGGCCTCGCTTTTGGGCGACATCACCTGGAAACGCCGCTTCAGCCTTGGTCCGTTGGGCGGCCAAGGTGGGCTGACCTTCCAGACCCACAGCCACCGACGGTCGTCGACGCTTGGCTTCGATACGGGGGCGGATGCCGACACGATTGCCGATGGCCGCGATGTGCTGCGCGGACGCATCCGGGCGGATTGGCGGCGCGACTGGATCGCCGGGAATGGCATGGTCTTTGGCGTTTTGGGCGAGGTGACGACCGATCTTTATCGCATCGGCGACGACGCGATCTATGACGGCACTCACAGCCGCAGCCACGGCGCCTTTGCCACCGAATTGCGCTGGCCTTGGGTGAAGGCCGGCAACAAGGGCGTGAACCATGTGCTGGAACCCGTGGTGCAACTGGTCTTGGCCCCCGCCGGGGCCGAGGCCCTGCCGAATGAGGATTCCGTTCTGGTGGAATTCGATCAGGGCAACCTCTTTGCGCTGAACCGCTTTCCCGGTGCGGATGCGGTCGAACGCGGCGCGCGGGCCAATATCGGCGTGAATTACCTGCGCCAAGACCCTGACGGCTGGGGCCTTGGCCTGACCTTCGGTCGGGTGCTGCGGGCGGACAATCCGGGCCAGTTCACCGCCGGATCGGGGCTGAATGGCAAAAGCTCTGATTGGCTTGCTGCCGTGCAACTGACAGCGGCGCAGGGGATTGGGCTGACCAACCGCTTCTTGCTGGACGATGGCTTTGCCGTGACCAAGGCTGAGACGCTTCTCAGCTACAGCCAACCGCGCCTGACCTTGGAAACCGGCTATCTGTTCCACAAGGCGGACCCGGACGAAGGCCGCAGCATTGACACCAATGAGATCGTCTTTGATGGCCGCTTTGCCATTGGGCAGGCAGGTTGGCAGGCGCTGATCATGAACCGGTATGATCTTGAGGCGAACCGCGCCTCGAACGCCGGGGTGGGATTGAGCTTTCGCAACGAATGTCTTGCGGTCGATCTTTCTCTCTCGCGTCGGTTTACATCCTCGACTAGTGTAAGCCCGACCACGGATTTCTCGGTCTCGCTCGAGCTTTTGGGCTTTGGCGGGGCGGCAGTGGGGCCCGCGCGGCAATGCCGGGGCTAGGATGCAAGGCAGACAGGCGATGGAACGGATGACGATGAGCGGTCGGATCGGATGGGCGCAAATGGCCGGGCTGAAATGCAGACTGGCGCTCTTTGGCACGGTGACGGCTGTGGCGCTGGGTCTTGCCGGGGCGGCAGCGGCCAACCCGTTTGATCCGGTCATCACTGTGAACGGCCGGACGATCACCGAATACGAATTGGCCCAGCGGATCATTTTCCTGCAAATTTTGCGCCAACCCGGCGACGTCGAGAAGATCGCCCGCACCACGCTGATCGAAGACCGCCTGCGTCTGGCAGCGGCCAAAGAGGCGGACATAGCGCTGTCGTCGGATCAAATCATGGCCGGGATGACCGAATTTGCGGGCCGGGCCAATCTCAGCGCCGAGGAATTCATCAAAGCGACCGGCGAGATGGGGCTGGATCCTGAAAGTTTCCGTGACTTTGTCGAGGCGGGGATGGTCTGGCGCGAAGTCGTGCGCGCCAAGTTTGCCGGCACGATCGCGATCACCGAGGCCGAGATCGACCGCGCCATCGCCAATTTGCAACCGACCGGTGCGGTCAAGCTGAAGCTGATCGAAATCAAGCTGCCCGCCGCCGGCAAGGACCAATCCGAAGCGTTGGCCCGCGCCCGCAAGATCCAGTCACAAATCAAGACGGAAGATGATTTTGCCGCCGCCGCCCGCGCCAATGGCGGGGGCATGACCGGCTGGAGCCGGCTGTCCGAACTTCCCGAACCCGCGCGTAAGGCGCTGGAGCGCCAAGCCCCCGGCACAATGTCGGCCCCAGTGAAAATTGACGATACGCTGGTTGTCTATTGGGTCAGCGAACGTGGCGAAGACCCGATCAACAAGGCCGAAGGGCCTTGGGTGGATTACGCGCAATTTCTGGTGCCCGCAGGTGCCACGGCAGAGGCGGACCTTGCAGCGGCCCGCGCGCGCGTCGATGCCTGCGATGACCTTTACACCGTTGCCAAAGGGCTGCCTGCCGATCGCGTCCTGCGCAAACAAGAACCTCAATCTGCCGTCGGCGGCGATGTCGGCGCGGTGCTGGCAACGCTCGATGCCGGGGAAACCTCGACCAGCATCACCCGCGATGGCTGGCGGGTTATGGTGATGCTGTGTTCGCGCGGCCCCTCGCCCGACCTGGTGCCAGACCGCGAGGTGATCCGCGAGCAGTTGGTGAGCCAGCGCTTGGGCGCTTTGGCCGATATCTATCTGGAAGAATTACGCTCTGAGGCGATCTTGATCGAGGAATAGGCCCATGCCTGCCCCCATCGCCTTGACCTGCGGGGAACCGGGGGGTGTTGGCCCCGAACTTGCCGTCGCTGCCCGCATCGCCCTGCCCGATCTGCCCTTTTTCTGGATCGGCGATCCGCGCCACCTGCCCAAAGGCAGTGCGCTGGCTTTGATCGACAGCCCCGATCAGGCGGTGACGGTTCCGGCAGGCGTGCTGCCGGTGTTGCCGCACCGCTTTGCCGCAGAAAACCCGCCCGGCGTTTTGGTGCCGGAAAATGCGCGCGGTGTCATCGAGGTGATCGAACGCGCCGTGGCACTGGCGCAATCCGGTGAAGCCAGCGCGGTTTGCACAGCCCCCTTGCACAAAAAGGCGTTAAAGGACGGCGCGGGCTTTGGCTTTCCCGGCCATACCGAATTTCTGGCCCATCTGGCGGGCGTCGAGAATGTGGTGATGATGCTGGCCAGCCCGCTTTTGCGGGTGGTGCCGGTGACCATCCACATTGCGCTGGCCGAGGTGCCACAGGTGCTGACGCCCGACCTGTTGGCCGAAACCATCCGCATCACCCATGTCGGGTTGATCCGGGATTTCGGTCTGACGGCCCCGCGTCTTGCCGTGGCGGGGCTGAACCCCCATGCTGGCGAAGGTGGTGCCATGGGGCGCGAGGAGATTGATCTGATCGCCCCGGTGCTGGCGCAGTTGCGCGCGGCGGGCATGGTGATTTCCGGGCCTTTGTCGGCCGATACCATGTTTCATCCCCGCGCCCGTGCCGGCTATGATGCGGCGATCTGCATGTATCACGATCAGGCGCTGATCCCGATCAAGACGTTGGATTTCGACGGCGGGGTGAATGTGACGCTGGGCTTGCCCTTCATCCGCACCTCGCCTGACCATGGCACGGCCTGCGATATCGCGGGCCAAGGGATTGCCAGACCAGATAGCCTGATTGCCGCGTTGCAGTTGGCGCGGGATATGGCGCTTCAGCGGGCCACGCGGTAAACGAATTTTCGACGAAAATTCAAAGCTGCGATTTTTCCGTGAAAAATCGCCAGAAAGGCGGACCATGGCGACGATCGACGGGCTTCCCCCCTTGCGCGAGGTGATCGCGGCGCATGATCTGGTGGCGAAAAAGCAGCTTGGACAAAACTTTCTGCTGGATTTGAACCTGACCGCCAAGATTGCCCGCATGGCCGGTGATCTTTCCGCCTGCGACGTGCTGGAGGTCGGCCCCGGCCCCGGCGGCCTGACGCGCGGTCTTTTGGTCGAAGGCGCGCGCCGGGTTCTGGCGGTGGAAAAAGATCCCCGCTGCATGGCGCCCTTGGCCGAGATTGCCGCCCGCTATCCGGGGCGGCTGGAGGTGGTGAATGGCGACGCGATGGAAATCGATCCGCTCGCCCATTTGACGCCCCCGATCAAGATCGTGGCCAACCTGCCCTATAACGTCGGCACGGAATTGCTGATCCGTTGGCTGACGCCAAAGATCTGGCCACCAGTCTGGCAATCGCTGACGCTGATGTTCCAAAAAGAAGTGGCCGAGCGCATCGTGGCGAAACCAAAGGGCGACCATTACGGGCGGCTGGCGCTGCTCGCACAATGGCGCTGCGACGCCAAGATCGTCATGCACCTGCCGCCCGAGGCCTTTACCCCTGCCCCCAAGGTACATTCCGCCGTGGTGCATCTGACCCGGTTGGCCGAACCGCGCTACCCGGCAGATGAGGCGATCTTGCAACGGCTGACCGCCATGGCCTTTAACCAGCGCCGCAAGATGCTGCGATCAAGTCTGAAAGCGTGGAGCCCGGATATCGAGGACCGCCTGCTGGCCGCCGGAATTCCGCCTACGGCGCGGGCCGAGGAAATCTCGCTGGAAGGGTTCTGTGCCTTGGCCCGCGAAGTGGCGAAATAAAAAAGGCCCGCATCGGCGGGCCTTTTCTTTATTCGGCAGCTTCCGGCGCGTCGGGTTTCGGCGGGCTGGGCTTTTTCGCACGTGGCGCGCGGGCCGGTTTGGCCGGGGATTCGGCGGCGGGTGCTTCAACGGGTGCAACCGCTACAGGCTCTGCCGGGGCGCCGGTGATGAAGGACGGCAATTCGGGTTGAGGCTGCGGCTCGGGCGCACGGCGCGGCTCGCGCCGATCTTCGCGCGGGCGCTCCTCCCGCGGACGGTCGTCACGGCGTTGGTCATCACGCGGGCGATCTTCACGGCGTTGTTCGTCGCGCGGACGGTCCTCGCGGGGACGATCATCCCGCGGACGATCTTCGCGGCGCTGCTCGTCGCGCGGACGGTCTTCACGGGGCCGGTCGTCACGGGGACGGTCTTCACGGGCCCGGTCATCGCGGCGCTGGTTGCGGTCGCGGTTGCGATCATCGCGGCGATAGTCATCGCGGCGCGGTTGCTGGCCTTGCGGGCGGGTCTCGGGCAGCTCAACCAGCGTGCCTTCATCCTCGTTGCCGATGACGTCAAAACCTTCGGACGACGGCTGCACATCACCGGGCTGTTCGCCGCGGTAGTCATTCCGCTCGCGATCGCGGTTGCCATTGCCATTTTGCTGATGGAACTGCTGGCGGGCCTCTTGTTCAGCAGCCTGTTCGCGCATCGCTTCGGCCAAAAGCCGGGTGTAATGCTCGGCATGCTGCAAGAAATTCTCTGCCGCCACCCGGTCATTCGACAGCTGGGCGTCGCGGGCCAGAAGCTGATACTTCTCGATGATCTGCTGCGGCGTACCGCGCACCTTGCCCTCGGGGCCGGAGCTGTCGAACACCCGGTTGATGATATTGCCGAGGGTACGCGGGCGGTTCTGCTTGGAACGCGAGCGGGACTTGGAAGAGCGCATCTTGACCTTTGAGGCGGTGACCCAGCGCCATGCGCCGATCAGGCGCAAATGTTTTGGCGGGGTGGCTGGTATTCAGCAACAGCGGGCCTTCGGGGCCTGAACTCGTGCTGAACCCGCATTATCACATAAGCCGGGGCTGGCAAGCAGATTCTGCGAAAAACCCCCTAAAACCGGCCAATCAGGCGCAGCCGCAGCCCTCATCCGCGCTTGGTTTGACCGCAACAACCACCCGGTCGCGCCCGTCCATATCGGGCAGCACGCGGATTTCTTGCAAACCTTGGGCGGCAAACAACGCCGCCACAGCGGCCCCTTGCGTCGGCCCAATCTCGACCAACAGCCGCCCACCCGGCATAAGACGCGACGGGGCGTCGCGCGCGATGATGCGGTACGGCCCTAACCCGTCGCCGCCGGGGGTCAGCGCCAGATGCGGTTCCCAATCGCGCACCTCGGGGGCAAGGCCCGGCATTTCATCGGCGGCGATATAGGGCGGGTTCGACACGATCAGATCATAGCAGCCCGGCACATCCGAAAACCAATCGGACGCGCGAAAGCTGGCCCGCGTGCCAAGCCCAAGCGCGTCGGCATTGCCGCCCGCCACATCAAGGGCGGCGGGCGAGATATCCACCCCCAGCCCCCGCGCAGCCGGCATGGATTTAAGGCAAGACAGCAAAATGCAGCCCGTCCCGGTGCCAAGATCCAGCATGTTCAAGAAGGGTGCCTTGACAGCCTCGGCCACCAAAGCCTCGGTATCGGGGCGCGGATCCAGCGTGTCTTGGGTTACGCGAAAGGTCAGGCCCCAGAACTGGCGCTGGCCGATGATCTGGGCGACGGGCTGGCGCGCGACCCTCGCGGCGAGTGCCGCCTCATAAGCCGCGGCCTGCGCGTCGCTGATCGCATCGGGCAAGTGCAGCGTCAGACGGTCTTGCGCAATTCCAAGGGCATGGGACAGAAGCAGCCGCGCATCCAGCGCCGCATCTTCAATCCCGCCATCGCGCAGGCGGGGAATGGCGGCGCGCAGGGCCTCGTTGCCCGTCGTCATCCTTCCATCTCGGCCAGTTTCGCCGCCTGATCATGGGCAATCAGCGCGTCGATCACCTCACCCAGATCGCCTTGCATGATCTGCCCCAGCGAATAGAGCGTCAGGTTGATACGGTGGTCGGTCATCCGGCCTTGGGGGAAGTTATAGGTGCGGATGCGCTCAGAACGGTCGCCCGAGCCGACCTGAGCTTTCCGGTCGGCGGCACGTTCCGAATGCAGTCTTTCGCGTTCCGCCTCGTAAAGCCGGGCCCGCAAGACCTGCATGGCAATCTCGCGGTTGCGGTGCTGCGACTTTTCCGAACTGGTCACGATGATCCCGGTCGGCAAATGGGTGATCCGCACCGCAGAATCCGTCGTGTTCACGTGCTGGCCCCCTGCGCCCGAGGAGCGCATGGTATCAATGCGAATATCGCTGGCAGGAATGTCGATATCGACCTCTTCCGCCTCGGGCAGCACGGCCACCGTCGCAGCCGAGGTATGCACCCGGCCCTGCGCCTCGGTTTCCGGCACGCGCTGCACGCGGTGAACACCGCTTTCAAACTTCAACCGGGCATAGACCCCCTCGCCCGAGACCAGCGCGGTAAATTCCTTGATCCCACCAAGGTCCGAGGCCTGATATTCAAGCACCTCCCAGCGCCAGCCCATGCGTTCGGCATGGCGTTGGTACATCCGCACGAGGTCCCCGGCGAACAGCGCAGCCTCATCGCCCCCGGTTCCGGGACGAATTTCGATGATGGCAGGGCGCGCGTCGGCGGCATCTTTTGGCAACAAAGCCAGCCGAAGCCGATCTTCCATCTCCGGGATGCGCGCCTTCAGGGCCGGGATTTCTTCCTCGGCCAAGGCCTTCATGTCCGGATCGGCCAGCATGGCCTCGGCTTCGGACAGATCGGCCAGTGCGCGCATATAGGCCGCGATTTCTTCGGCCACGGGCTTTACATCGGAATATTCCCGCGCCACTTGGGCGATTTCGGCAGGGGCCGCACCCGCGTTCAGGCGCGCCTCGAGATACTCGAAACGCTGGGTGATCTGGGCGAGTTTATCCTGCGGAACCATGGCTTGCGTTTGACGAAAAGCCCCGATTTGGTCAAGGGCCAAGCGTGTTTGCGGTCAAGCATCGCGCCCCGATGTTTGACCGCTTTGCCTTAACTCTTGTGGGCGTAATGCCAGTCGCGGCCCTTTGGCAGATCAGACCCCTCGGGATCGGGCTTGGCACCGGCAAACTCCAGAGGCGGGCTTTTGCTGATTTCGGCCTCATCCGCCGACTGCCGCGCCCACATCGCGGCATATTTGCCGCCCATGGCCAACAGTTCCTCATGCGTGCCTTGCTCTGTCACCCGACCTTCTTCCAACACCATGATGCAGTCGGCATCGGCAATCGTCGACAGACGGTGTGCAATGGTGATGACCGACCGGCCCTGCCCCATTTCCGAAAGACTTTCCTGGATGGAGCGTTCGGTCTGGGTATCAAGGGCGCTGGTCGCCTCGTCCAGGATCAGGATGGGCGGGTTTTTCAGGAGCGTCCGGGCAATCCCCACGCGCTGCTTTTCGCCGCCTGACAATTTCAGCCCCCGCTCGCCCACCGTGGTCTTATACCCATCGGGCAAGGACATGATGAAATCATGGATCCGCGCGGCCTTGGCAGCGGCATAAACCTCTGCCTCGGTCGCACCGTCGCGGCCATAGGCGATGTTGTAATAGACCGTATCGTTGAACAGAACGGTGTCCTGCGGCACCACGCCAATCGCCGCATGCAGGCTGGTTTGCTGCACGGCGCGCAGATCTTGCCCATCGATGCGGATCGCCCCGCCGGTGACATCGTAAAAGCGGAACAACAGCCGGCCGATGGTCGACTTGCCCGACCCAGACGGCCCAACGAGCGCCACTTTGTGACCCGGCCGCACCGTCAACGAAATGCCCTTCAGGATGGGCCGCGCCGGATCATAGGCGAAGGACACATTGTCAAAGACAATCTCGCCCCCCGCTACCATCACAGGCTTGGCGCCGGGCTGATCCACCACTTCGGCAGGCTGGCCCAAAAGGCCGAACATCGCCCCCATATCCACCAAGGCCTGCCGGATTTCGCGGTAAACCGTGCCAAGGAAGTTCAAGGGCATGGTGATCTGGATCATATAGGCGTTGACCATGACGAAATCGCCCACCGTCAACAGCCCCGCCTGCACCCCGCGCGCGGCCATCATCATCACGATCACCAAGCCGGTGGTGATGATGAAAGACTGGCCTGCGTTCAGGAAAGACAGCGATTGCCCGGTCTTGACCGCCGCCACTTCATAGCGCTGCATCGCCACATCGTACCGCGCCGCCTCGCGTTCCTCGGCATTGAAATATTTCACGGTTTCAAAGTTCAACAGACTGTCCAGCGCCTTTTGATTGGCGTCGGTGTCTTGATCGTTCATCTCGCGGCGGATGCGCACGCGCATCTCGGTCACCTTGAAGGTAAAGGTGACATAGATCGCAATCGTCACCACCACGACCACCATATATTGCCAGCCAAAAAGCCAAGCAAAAAGCGCCGAGACCATGCTAAGTTCAAGGATCAAAGGCCCCACCGAAAACAGCATAAAGCGCAGCAGGAAATCGACGCCCTTCACGCCGCGTTCGATAATGCGGCTCAGCCCCCCGGTTTTGCGGGTGATGTGATAGCGCAATGACAACGCATGAATGTGACGGAAGGTTTCCAAAGCCAATTGGCGGATCGCGCGCTGGCCAACGCGGGCAAAGACCGCATCGCGCGCCTCGCCAAAGGCCACGGCCCCAAGCCGCGCCAAGCCATAGGCCACCGTCAGCCCCACCGCACCAAGGCTCAGCATCCAGATCGGATCCTGCTTGGCCTCGGCACTCAGCATGTCCACCGCCAGTTTGTAGAAATAGGGCGTGGTTACCGAAACCAGCTTGGCCGCCAGCAACAACAACAGCGCCAGAATAACCCGGCGCTTGACCCAAGTTTGCCCCGCCGGCCAAAGATAGGGCAGAACCCGGGAAATGGTGGCCCAGCCAGACGCGCTGGGGCTGTGCTGATCGGCAGAGGTGGCGGTGCTACGGCGCATGGGCTGGCTCTCACGAAGACGGTTGCTAAGCTCTCCCCTAGCGGTTAGACGGGAATAGTTCAATCCTTCATGAACAGTTGAACCATGAACCGCACCGATGCCCTGACCGCCCTGCAGGCCCTTGCCAATGATGCAAGGTTGGACCTCGTGCGGCTGTTGATGCCTGCGGGGACCGCGGGTCTTTCCGCAGGCGACATTGGTCGCGCCTTGGGGCTTTCGGCCTCGCGGCTGTCCTTTCACCTCTCGGCTTTGGAGCAGGCACACCTGATCCGCGCCCGCAAAGAGGGCCGCCATGTCTATTACGCGGTTGATCCGGGCGGCATCGGCCAGACCATCGCCTTTCTTCTCAATGATTGCTGCATGGACCACCCCGAGGTGGTCGCCTGCTGCCGCCACGGCCGCGGTCCGGCAGAAATCCGCCCGGCGCAAGACTAGCGCGCCCGCATCGCCCTGCCCAATCGCGCGCCTTTATCTTGGCCCAAATATCCAATCATGAAATCCTTGGATTTCATGCGAACCGGAGGAGCCGGGCAGACACCCAGCGCCCCGGGGCAGGACTTGAGGACACGACGCAAGTCTCAGGGTTTTGGCACGGTAAAGACCTGCCCCGGATAGATCAGATCGGGATCCTTGATCTTGTCGCGGTTGGCCTCAAAGACCTGAACATACATCGTGCCCTCGCCAAAATTATCGCGCGCGATGGCCCAGAGCGTCAGCCCCGGCTGCACCGTGACGGTGATCGGTGCCGGTGCGGGCTCGGGCGCCGGCTCTGCGGGCGCGGGTTCTGGGGCGGCGGGGGCAGCCGCCACCACGGGCACCTCGCGCTGGAACGGCGTTTCATAGCGCGAGATCACCTTGCCCGCGGCGTCAACCTCATCGGCGCGCAGGCTGTGCAGCCCTGGTGCGACCTCGGCCAGCGTCGCCTGCCAATCGCCCTTGTCATCGGCCTTGCCCTCGGCCACAGCCGCATCGTCCAGATAAAACCGCAAAGCTGCGCCGGGCGTGGCCCGCCCGGCCAAGACAACCTCGCCCGCCGCGCCATAAGAAATGCTGTCCACCTGAACCGGCGCACCGGGCAGCGGGGCGGGTTCCGACAAAACCTTGACGCCATCTTCGCTCAAGAGCAGCGCAGGCACCGCCTCGGGCGCAGTCTCCGGCTCGGGGGCAGGTTCCGCCTCGGCCACAACGGGGGCTGCGAACGGGGCAATCGCCACGGTTTCAACCCCGGCAATCTCTGTGCCATCCGGCATACGCGCCACCAGCCCCAAAAGGCGCGGCTGGTCTGACGGCAACAGGGTCAAGAGCGCGGCAAACTGCCCCGAGGCGTCGGCGGTGGCGCGTCCAACCTCTACCTCGTCCAACCGCAGCGATACATCGGCCCCGGCGGGCGCCTGCCCGGCAATCGTCGCCATCCCACCGCCATCAACCCGCACCACATCAAAGCGGGGCGGCGCAGGAGGCGCGGGTTCAGGTGCCGCTTGCGGCACGGGTTCTGGTGCGGGGGCCGGCTCTGCCACGACGGCGGGAGCTGCGGCAGGGGCTGTCGTCTCTGACGCCGCCGTCTCGGGAACAGCCCGGTCCGCCCCCTGCCCGATCAACCACCAAATCAGCACCAGCATCACAGCCGCCGCAGCAGCGCCCAATCCCCAACCCCAGCCTTTTGTCATTCCATTCCCCATTCCGTGCGCGGTCTGTTGCCGACCCCTGCTTTCCTTTGCATGGGAACCCCGATACATCCCGGAAAGCAACCTTTTTTCAGGAGCGCCCATGCCCCCCCACGCACTCGCCTCGATCTGTGTCTTTTGTGGTGCGCGCCCCGGTCTCAACCCCGCCCATACCACCGCTGCCCGCGCCACCGGCGCGATGATTGCGGCCAATGGCTGGCGGCTGGTTTATGGCGCAGGCGATGTCGGCCTGATGGGCGAGGTTGCCCGCGCGGCCCAAGGGGCCGGGGCGGCGACGTTCGGCGTCATCCCGACCCATCTGATGCGCGCCGAGGTCGGCAAGCGCGACCTGACCACCCTTGTCATCACCGAAGACATGCACGAGCGCAAAAAGGTGATGTTCATGAATTCAGATGCGATTGTGGTTTTGCCCGGCGGTGCCGGATCACTGGACGAATTCTTTGAGGTTTTGACCTGGGCGCAGATTGGGCTGCACAAAAAGCCGATCTTCCTTGTCAGCATCGAGGGGTATTGGCAGCCACTGACAGCGCTTTTGGATCACATCGTGGCTCAGGGCTTTGCCGATGCTTCGGTGCGAGGGCTGTTCAAGGTGGTCGCGGATGTCAGCGCCTTAGAGGCGTCTTTGCGCGCCGCCCTTTCCTGACGGATCGCGGCGACAGAATAAATCGCCAGCGCCAGCCAGATCAGCCCAAAGGCCAGCCCATGCCACGGCGTAAAGGGCTCGCCCATCACCACGACGGCAGAAAACGCCTGCAAGGTCGGGTTCAGATATTGCACCACGCCCAAGGTCGACAACCGCACGCGCTGCGCGCCCCATGAGAGTAGGATCAACGGCAGGCCGGAAATAAGCCCGGTCACCGGCAGCATCAGCGTCGTGTAAAGATCTTGCCCCCAAAGTCCCCCCGGACGGCCAAACTCTAGCCAGCCTGCGAAATGCGCGCCCAAAATCCAGATCACCGCCAAGGGCGCAATGACCAAGACCTCGGCCGTCACCGAGACGACGGCGGGCGCAGCCATTTCCTTTTTCAAGACCAGATAGGGCGCAAAGCTAAAGGCCAAGATCAGCGCAATCCACGGCGCCACCCCCATACCATAGGTCAGCACCAGCACGGCCAAAGCCGCCAGTGCCACAGCGACCGCTTGGGCGGGCATCAACCGCTCGCCCATCAAAAGCACCCCCATCACCACCGAAACGAGGGGCAGAATGTAATAGCCAAGGCTCGATTCCACGGCATAGCCCGCCTGAATGGCCCAGATGAAAACGCCCCAGTTCAGAGCAATCACCGATCCGGCCAAGGCAACCCGCAGCCCCTTTGGCCCCAAAATCAGCCGCCCCACCTCGGCAAAGCGCCCCTGCACCGCCAAAAGCGCCCCGAAAAACAACAGCGTCCACAACACGCGATGCGACAAAACCTCTAACGGCGGCACATAGGCCATCGCCTTGTAATACAGCGTCGCAAAGCCCCAGATCAGACAGGCCGCGACAATCGCCACTACGCCTTTTGCCGCTTCGGTCATGCCCAATCCCACGCTTTGGCCCCCAAATGAAAACCGCCGCCCCGAAGACCGGGGCGGCGGTTCTAGCTGTCATAAGGGCGCGCGGCCCGCAAGCCTTAGAGCTTGGCCGCCACAGCTTCCCAGTTCACCAGCTTTTCCAAGAAGTTGCTCAGGTAGGCCGGACGCTTGTTGCGGAAGTCGATGTAGTAGGAATGTTCCCACACATCGCAGCCCAACAGCGCGGTCTGGCCAAAGCACAGCGGGTTCACGCCGTTTTCGGTCTTGGTGACCTTCAGCGCGCCATCCTTGTCCTTCACCAGCCAAGCCCAGCCCGAACCGAACTGGCCCGCACCGGCAGCGGCGAAATCTTCTTTGAACTTGGCGACCGAACCGAATGCCTCAACCAGCGCCTTTTCAAGGCTGCCCGGCATCTTCTTGGCTTCGCCCGGACCCATCACTTCCCAAAACAGGTTGTGATTCCAGTGCTGCGAGGCATTGTTGAAAATGCCGTTCTGCGCGACCGCACCGGCCTGATAGGTGCCGCGCACGATATCTTCCAACGACTTCGCTTCCCATTCGGTGCCGGCAATCAGCTTGTTGCCATTGTCGACATAGGCCTTGTGGTGCAGGTCGTGGTGGTATTCGAGCGTCTCTTTCGACATGCCCAGCGAGGCAAGCGCGTCATGGGCATACGGCAGATCGGGAAGGGTGAAAGCCATCTGGTTTCTCCTGTTTCGGGGTTTCGCGTTACCCTTGAATAAGGGGCGAAGGGGCGGGAAGGTCAAGGGTAGATCAGGTTTTTCCTGCCGGAAGGGCCGCCTCGATGGCCGCCCAAAGCTGTTCCAACGGTTCAATGCCAATGGAAAGACGGATGAACCCTGCCGCCACGGCATCGCCCCAGCGGGCGCGCCGTTCCCCCGCCGTATGCACCCCGCCAAAGCTGGTGGCCTGCTCTATCAGCGGGCAAGCGGTCAGAAACGCCTCGGCCTCCACCTCTCCAGCCAGTTCCAATCCAATCAGAAAACCACCGTTCAGCATCTGTTTTTGCGAAATGGCATAAGACGGATCGCCCGACCGCCCCGGATAACGCAGGGCCTTCACCGCAGGGTGCGCCGCCAAGCGGTCCGCAATCACCGCCGCCGAACTGCACATCCGTGCAAGCCGCACTTCCAGCGTCTCGATCCCGCGATGCACGAGGTAGGCTTCAAACGGTCCCGGCACAGAGCCGGATTGCCGCCGCCCCTCGCGGATGCGTGCCATCAGATTGGCATCGCGCCCCGCGACATGACCGAAAAGCGCATCCGAATGGCCCGCGGGCGCCTTGGTATCGGCCGCCACCACCAGATCCGCGCCCAGATCCAAGGGGCGCTGCAACAAAGGCGTCATCGTGGTGTTGTCGGCAATAACCTTGGCCCCCATAGCATGGGCGCGCGTCGCGAGGGCTGCAATATCCAAGACATCCAAACCGGGGTTCGACGGCGTCTCGATATAGATCACATCAAATCCGGTGAAATCCGCCGTCGCCATCGCCTGCGTCGGCACCTCCACCACCTCAACCCCGTACACCGCAAGCAGGTCGCGCCCCAACAACCGGGTGACATAATAGCCATCCGAGGGGATCATCACCTTGGCCCCTGCCCGCAGGCACGCAATCAAGGCCGCCGAAATCGCTGCCATGCCAGAGGGGAAGGCCACCACCTCCGCCGCCTCCAACAGGCCAAGCTGCGTCTCTACCGCATCCCATGTCGGCTGGCCGGAGCGGCCATAATAATAAGCCGCCCCCTGCGCCTCGGGCAGGTGAAAGGTGGTCGCCACGGAAATCGGCGGCACCACAGGCTCACCCAAGGCCAACCCCGCCTTGCGGTGATGCAACACCTGCGCCATCCGCGTCTTAGCCACCTCGTCCATTGCTTTGCCCTTTGTCGCCTTGGTTCACTCTAGCCTTGCCGGAAACCCCGGCGCGCGCAAGTCAGTGCCCAGCAGGTCTTCCAAAAGCTTGGCGATCATCGGCGATTGTGCCTCGCCGCCGTAAGCCGCCTTTGCCGCGACATAGGTCTGGTTGGTCATGCTGGCCAGATCCAACGGCACGCCAAACTCCTTGCCGAACCCCAAAGCAAAGCCCAGATCCTTCAGTGCCAGATCGACGTTGAAAGCGATGTCGTAAGATCCGTTCAGGATCAGCGCGCCTTCGGTTTCATGCACAAAGGAATTGCCCGACGAGGCCGCAATCGCATGCCACGCCTGCCCAAGGTCCAATCCGCCCCGCTTGGCCAACATCAAGGCTTCCGATGTGGCCTTCAGATGGATGAAGGCCAGCATATTGGTGATGACTTTGATGATCGACGATGACCCCAAAGGCCCCATGTGGAAAATCTTGTCGCCCATCGCCTGCATTGCTGCGTAATGGGTGTCAAAAAGATCCTTGTCGCCCCCCGCCAGCATGGTGATCTTGCCCTGATAGGCCAGATGCACGCCGCCGGTGACCGGAAGCTCCATCATCCGCACCCCCGCCTCTGCCGCAACGGCGGCCAAGGCCAAGACCTCATCCCGGCCAAGGGTCGACATTTCCAGCCAATGCGCGCCGGGTTTCATCTTGGGCAGGATATTGCGCAAGACGCGCTCTGACACCGCTGGCGATGGCAGGCAGGTCATCACATGATCCACCGCCCCCGCCAGATCTTCGGCACTCTCCGCCAGCGTTGCCCCCATGGCCACCAAAGGCGCGGCGAGCTTGGGGTTCAGGTCATAGACCGTCACCTTGAAGCCCGCCTTCAGCAGACACCCCGCACAGGCGGCCCCAAGATTACCAAGGCCGATGTATCCATAGTGAATTGACATTTTTAAGTCCTATCAAAGCCCTACAGGCATTACTTGAAGTGGATGTTGAACTTTGCCCGAATGGCCCGATCAATCTCGGGGTCCACCACGCAGCCTGCTTTCGACAAGATCTCGTTCTTGCGCGCGATGGCTCCGTCCAAAAGCAAAGGCTTGCCCGCCTCGTTCCATTCCTTTGGGCTCATCCGGTTGCCGACCTTGGGATAGACGTATTCGGTCTGCATCAGCTTCAGCGTCTGATCCGACCCCAGATAATGCCCCGGCCCGCCCAGACAGACCTCTTTCATCGCATCCAAGCTGGTGCTGTCTGGCGTCACATCAATGCCGCGCACGAGCCGCATGGTCTGACCCAAAAGGTCATCGCCCAAGACAAGGCTTTCCATGCAGAAGCCCAGAAGGCTGGCATGCATGCCCACCGCCTCATAGCACATGTTAAGACCTGCAAGCCCCGCCAGCGCATTGGTGATGCCTTGCTCCCATCCGGCCTGCATATCGGGCAGTTTGCTGTCGGAAATCCCCGATGCCGCCCCGCCCGGCAGCCCATAAAACCGATGCATCTGCGCGCAACCAGCCGTCAGCAAAGCCTGCTCTGCCGATCCGCCCGACATCGCCCCGGTGCGCAGGTCAGACACAAAGGGCCAGGTGCCAAAGATCGCAGGCGCGCCCTTTTTGATCGCGTTAACGTAAACCACCCCCGCCAGACATTCGGCCACCGCCTGCACAATGGTCAGCGCAATCGGCGCCGGGGCCGTGGCCCCCGCCTGCCCGGCCGACAAAAGCAGCATCGGCATCCCGCGCCGGATGCAATCTTCCATCGTGATGCAGCTTTCCTCGGCAAACTTCATCGGCGGCACAACAAAACAGTTGGAGTTCGACACGAAAGGCCGCTCCACCCATTTCTCCTCACCACCCGCGACCATGTAGAGCATGTCAAAACAATCAGCGACGTGGGACGGGTCCGAGAAACTGGTCCCGACATGCTTTTTGGTGCCGGCAAGGCAGCCATAGAGCGTGTTCAGGTCCATGTCCTTGTTGTCCAAGACATCGCGGCACACCATGGTGCGCTGATAAAAGTGAATATTATCAAGGTTATCCACCAGACGCGCCGCATCATAAAGATCCTGCGCCGTGGAATCCCGATACTCCAGCGTGATCGGATCGACGATATGCACCGCCGCCCCGGCCGTGCCGTAATGGACATTTGACCCACTCAGATGCAGGTCATGCTTGGGGTCGCGCGCATAAAGCGTGATGTCGCGCGCGGCCACCGCCAGCATGTCCTCGACCAGTGCCCGCGGAAACCGCAAGCGCCCGTCGCTGCCCTGAATGGCCCCGGCGGCGGTCATGATCTCAACCCCCGACGGCGGGGCCTGCGACAGGCCGATCTGTTCCAAAGCGTCCAAGGCGGCGGCATGAATCTGCTTCACGCCATCCTCGGTCAGGGGCTTGTATTGCCCCCCCGGCATGCCGCCCCGCACCGGGCGCACA
>Ga0255092_1000150_pt1 | contig 32487 bp, 31 predicted proteins | sample Colum_Yuk_RepC_8_2_FD_188454 | JGI IMG/M metagenome (GOLD analysis project Ga0255092, IMG submission 188454) | Freshwater microbial communities from Columbia River, Oregon, United States - Colum_Yuk_RepC_8d | ecosystem: Environmental > Aquatic > Freshwater > River | place: USA: Oregon...
TAAAGTTTCCGCAGCCAGTGAAAGCGGGCGGGTGTGGCGCCTTCGGCCAGCAGCGTCCAGCGCCGGCCGGCAGGAATATAGGCGTAGCCGCCAGCGTCCATTTCATATCCGGTGCCGTCGATGGTCAGGGTTGCAAGGCCTTCGGTGAAGAAAAGCCAATGCTCTGCACCGGTTTCGGCATCTGGCGCATCAGATCCACCGCCGGGCTGCACCTCCATCACATATTGGCTGAAGGTTTCGGCAAAGCCGGACATCGGCCGGGCGATCAGCCAGAGCCGGGTTTTGTCCCATCCGGGCAGGAAGCTGGTGACGATGTCGGAAAAACAGCCCTTGGGGATGAAGGCATAGGCCGGGGTGAACACGGCGCGCCCGGTCATCAGCGCGGTTTGCGGCGGCAGGCCACCGGTGGGGGCGTAATATCCGGTCATGGCAATTGATCCTTCAGGCGCAGTTCCGCGATGCGTTCGACTTGCGCGCAGGCGGTGGTGAATTCGGTGGGCGTATCGTTGCCGATGCGGGTCCGGAACGCGGCAAGGATACTGTCTTTGGTGTTGTCGCGCACGGCAATGATGAAGGGAAAGCCGTGTTTGGCGACATAATCGGCATTAAGGCGCTGGAAGGTTGCCCGTTCCGCATCTGTCAACGCATCCAGGGCGGCACTGGCCTGTTCGGCGGTGCTGTCCGGCGTCAGGCGTTTGGCCGCGGCGAGTTTTCCGGCCAGATCGGGGTGGGCTTGCAGAACGCCCAGCCGTTCGGTGGCGCTGGCGGTGCGGAAGATACGGGCCAGCGCATTGTGCAGGCCGGTGGCACAGTCATGCGCCGGGCCAAGCTCCAGATCAAAGGCGCGCTCCGCGATCCAGGGGGAATGTTCGAAAATGGAACCAAAGCGGGCAACGAACCGATCGCGCGTCATCTGAGAAGGTCGCTCTATCCGTTTGTGAGGATGTGCTTTTTCCCAATGGCGGGCGATATCAATCCGGCGGGGGAACCAGACGTCGCTGTGTGATTTTGCATAGTCGAGGAACTTCTTCAGCCCCGCAAATTTGCCCGGCCGTCCGATCAGGCGGTTGTGCAACCCGATCGAGAACATCTTGGCGCGCCCGTCGCAGCCTTCGGCGTAAAGCGTGTCAAAGCTGTCTTTCAGATACTGATAGAACTGCTCGCCGGTGATATAGCCGGGGGCAGTGGCAAAGCGCATGTCATTTGCCTCTAGCGTGTAGGGGATGACCAGTTGGTCATGATCCCCCACCTCCAGCCAATAGGGCAAGTCATCGTCGTAAGTGTCTGAAATCCAAGCAAGACGCTGGGTTTCTGCGGTCAGCCGGACCGTGTTCATCGAACAGCGCCCGGTATACCAGCCCAAGGGCGGTTCCCCGACCACTTCTTCGTGCAACCGGAAGGATTCCGCGATCTGGCGCGCCTCCTCGGCCGGGTCCATGTCGCGGTGGTCGACCCATTTCAGCCCGTGGCTGGCAATTTCCCAGCCCGCTGCCTTCATCGCGGCCACTTGTTCCGGGTTCCGGGCAAGGGCCGAGGTTACGCCGTAAATGGTGACCGGAATCTCCATCCCCGTAAACAGCCGGTGCAGCCGCCAAAACCCAGCGCGCGCGCCATAATCGTAAATCGATTCCATGTTCCAGTGCCGCTGGCCAACCCAAGGGGCCGCCCCGGCGATGTCGGACAAGAACGCCTCAGACTGCGCGTCGCCGTGCAAGAGGTTGTTCTCGCCCCCTTCTTCGTAGTTCAGCACCAGCGATACGGCGATCTTTGCCCCGCCGGGCCAAGCGGCATCCGGGGCGTCCGGCCCATGGCCACGGAAATCGCGAGGGTAGCGGGTCATTTTCTTCTCCTGCATTTGCGGCAGAATAGGCGTGCGCGCGGATAGGATTTATCAAATAATCCAAGAAGCACCTATGCTGTCCACGGGCAAGGCAATCTCATGGCGCTGCGGTAGAAACACGAAGATGACAATGGAGATCCCCATGCCCGGACGGCTTTCAACCCATGTTCTGGATACCGCCCGCGGCAAACCGGCGGCGGGGGTGAAGATTTGCCTCTATCGGGTCAGCGGCGCGCAGCACGAAAAGCTGAAAGAGGTGGTGACCAATCACGATGGCCGCACCGATGCGCCGCTTCTGACGGGCGATGCTTTGGAAGCGGGCATTTACGAGGTGGTGTTTTCTGCGGGCGATTATCTGCGCGCCAGCGGGCAGGCCGGCGAAGGGCCGCTTTTCCTTGACGAAATCCCGATCCGCTTTGGCGTGCCGGATGCGGGCCAGCATTACCATGTGCCCTTGCTCATCAGTCCCTTTGCCTATTCGACCTATCGGGGCAGTTGATCCCGGCGCTTTGCCTTGCCGGATGGGGGCTTGCGGCCTATCACTTGTCTGCGACGGAAATCGGCGGGACCGACGTTTCCTGTCTGAGGCAAGGGGTTGTAGGTAAGGGCAGTGCGTATGGCCAAGGATACCGGAGACAAGGATCCCGCAGATGGGCCGCACGGGGCGGATGCCGATCTGATGCGGCTCTTGACGGCACGACCGCGGCGGCGCTGGGGGCTTTGGGGCGCGGCTGCTGTGGTTGCGGTGCTGTCAGGGGCAGGAAGCTGGTGGGCTTGGGGCAGCGCTGATGCGGCGGGCGCGGTGCGCTACATCACCGCCCCTGTGACACGCGGCGATCTGACCGTCAGCGTCACCGCGACCGGAACCTTGCAACCCACAACACGGGTTGATGTGTCATCGGAACTTGCCGGCACGCTGGCGACGGTGGAGGTGGACTTCAACGATACCATCGCGGTCGGGCAGGTATTGGCCCGGTTGGATACGTCGAAAATCGCAGCACAGGTCGCCAATGCCGAGGCGCAGGAAGCCTCTGCACGGGCGCGGCTGGTGCAGGCTAAGGCAACCGCGGCCGAGGTGGCCGAAACTCTATTGACCCAGAAAACTCTTTCGGATCGTGGACTTGCCAGCCGTTCTAATATGGTGACGGTCGAGGCGAATGACGCCCGCGCCCGTGCTGCGGTGGATATGGCGCGGGCTGATCTGACACTGGCCGAGGCCAATCTGGCGCTGGCACGGGCCGATCTGGAGACGGCGGTGATCCGGTCTCCGATTGATGGGGTGGTGCTGAACCGCAAGGCGGAAGCCGGACAGATCGTCGGGCCGGGGCTGAATGATCCGGTGGTCTTTGTGCTGGCCGAAAATCTGACGCGGATGGAACTGCTTGTCGATGTGGACGAGGCCGATATCGGGCAAGTCGAGGTGGGGCAGAACGCCGAATTCACCGTTGACGCCTTTGACAACCGCGACTTTGCCGCGACCATCACGCAGGTGCGTTATGCCTCGGAGGTGACCGATGAGGTGGTGACCTACAAGGCGGTGCTGGCGGTGGATAACCCCGATCTGCGGCTGCGTCCCGGCATGACGGCCACGGCGACGATCACCGTCGCCGAGGAGGCCGATGTGCTTTTGGTGCCGAATTCCGCCTTGCGCTGGGCACCGCCCAAGGCCGCCAGCGGGCAGGGCGCCTCGGGGCTGGCGGGGTTGATCCTGCCCACGCCGTCCAGCCGCAATCCGGCGCAGGCCGTGGGGTCGGGCAAGTCGATCTGGATTTTGCGCGATGGCGTGCCTTTCGAGGTGGCGGTCACAGTTGGCCCGACCGATGGGCGCAACACGATGGTCGCGGGCGAAGGGCTGGTCGAAGACGACGCGGCGATCACCGACCAGATGACGGTGACCGATTAAGATGGGCCTGCCCCTGATCTCTTTTCGCAACATTGCCCGCAGCTATGGTGAGGGCGAGGCGCGGGTGGTGGCGCTGGATGGTGTCAGCTTTGACATCGCCAAGGGCGAGTTTGTCGCCATCATGGGCCCGTCCGGCTCGGGCAAATCGACGGCGATGAACATCATCGGCTGTCTGGATCGGCCGACGGCGGGGGAATACCTGTTCAAGGGCATCCCTGTCGAAGGGCTGGATCAGGACGCGCGCGCGCTCTTGCGGCGGCATGCCTTGGGGTTCGTGTTTCAGGGCTTCAACCTTTTGGCCCGACAGACGACGTTGGAAAATGTCGAATTGCCCCTGATTTACAAAGGTTTGCCTGCTGCAAGGCGTCGGGCCTTGGCAACCGAGGCGTTGCGCAAGGTCGGCCTTCAGGGGCGTGAGGGGCATGATCCCTCGCAGCTGTCGGGCGGACAACAGCAGCGCGTTGCGATTGCCCGCGCGCTGGCGGGCGGTCCTTCGGTGATCTTGGCTGATGAGCCGACCGGCAACCTCGATTCCGCGCGCAGCCATGAAATCATGCGTCTGTTGCAAACGCTGAATCAAGAGGATGGCATCACCGTGGTGATGGTGACCCATGAAGAGGACATCGCCGCCTATGCCCGGCGGCTCATGGTCTTTACCGATGGCCATTTGACGCGCGACGAGCCGGTAAAGGAGCGCGCCTGACATGCTGTGGGAGGCGATCAGTCTGGCCTTTACCGCGATCATTCGCAACAAGTTGCGGTCGTTTCTAACCGTGCTGGGCGTGGTGATCGGGGTGGCGGCGGTCATCGCCATGGTGACGGTGGGGGCAGGGTCATCCATGCAGGTGCAGGCCTCGGTCGAGCGGCTCGGCACCAATGTTCTGGTCTTGCGGCCGGGGCGGGTGCGGATGGGGCCGCCCAGTGGCGAACCGGCCGCGCGCTTTGACATGAAGGATGCGGCGGCGCTGGCTGACCTGTCGATCATCGCCCATGTCGCACCGCAATCCATGGCCAGCTATTCAATTGTGGCGGGCAACGCGAACACATCCGCGCAAGTCTATGGCACTACAGCGGAATATCTGATGGTGCAAAACTGGGCCCTTGTGCTTGGTCGCAACTTCGAAACCAGTGAAGAAGGCGGCGGGGCGGCGGTTTGTATTCTGGGCCAAACGGTGCGCGACAAACTTTTTGGCAATACCGATCCCTTGGGGCAGATCCTCCGCATAAAGGGGTTGGCCTGCGAGGTGATCGGCGTATTGACCGCCCGTGGGGCAGGCAGTTTCGGCCAAGATCAGGACGAGGTGGTGCTGCTGCCGATCAAAGCCATGCATCGCCGTTTGCAGGGGGATACCGAGGTGGGGTCGATTTCGGTCGCGCTCTTGAAATCGGTATCGTCGGTCGACGGCATCCGTTCGGTGCAGGCACTGATGCGTGAGCGTCGGAATATCGATCTTGGCAAGGCGGATGATTTCTCGGTCACGGACATGAAAGATTTCAACAACTTGCTGAGTGGTGTGAACTCGGTGATGACGGGGCTTTTGTCGGCGGTGGCGGCGGTCAGTCTGCTGGTCGGCGGCATTGGCATCATGAACATCATGCTGGTCTCAGTCACCGAACGCACCCGCGAGATTGGCATCCGGCTGGCGGTGGGAGCCAGTGGCGGGCAGGTCTTGCTGCAATTTCTGATCGAGGCCATCGTGCTGTCGGTCCTCGGCGGGGCCATCGGCATCGCGGTCGGGCTGGCACTGGCTTGGGGTGGGTCGATCTACCTTGCTGTGCCCTTTACACCGTCGCCCGTTGTTATCGCGCTGGCCTTTGGGTTCTCGGCGGTGGTCGGCGTGGTCTTTGGCTTCTTTCCCGCCCGTCGCGCGGCGCGGATGGACCCGATCGAGGCGCTGCGCCATCAATAGGGGCCAGCAATGGGGCGGGTGATCTGGCTTAGAAAACCTCTTTCACCGCTTCCATCGCCACATAGGTCGAGGTGCCTGCGACATGGGGCAGGGCAGAAATGCGCTCGGCCAAGACGCGGCGATAATCCTGAATATCGCTGGTGCGGACCTTCAACAGATAGTCAAAGCGGCTGGCGATCATGTGGCATTGCTCCACCTCGGGGATGGCCATCACCGCCTTGTTGAAGGCCTGCAATGCCGCCTCGCGGGTGTCCGACAGCCGCACCTCGACAAAGGCGACATGCGCCAACCCCATGCGGATCGGGTCCAGATTGGCCCGATATCCGGTGATGACGCCGGCATCCTCCAGCCGCTTCATCCGCGCCTGCGTGGGAGATTTCGACAGCCCGATGCGGCGGGCCAGCTCGGTGGCCGAAATTCGGCCCTCCACCGCCAGAACCCGCAGGATGGCATCGTCGAAACGGTCAAGCTCGATGCGGGCGTTTGACATTGTGCTTTTCCCTTGTTTCGCGGAAATGGCCTGCCAATTGCCCTAACTTAAGGCGAACCGCCTGTCAAACCTGCGCTATCATAGGCCCAAGTCAAATGGAGTTTATCATGGCCGTCCTCTCGTCGCAAACCTCTTGGCAGATCATCGACCGTCAGTCCCTGCGCGACGAGGCGGCGCTGGTCAAATCGCTGATCGCCGAAGCGGGGCTGGACGCAGGCCAGCGCGCGCGCATCACCGCCGCCGGGGCCGACCTTGTTCGCCGCATCCGCGCCAGCGTGAAGCCCGGCCTGATGGAGGTTTTTCTGGCCGAATATGGCCTGTCGACCGACGAAGGCATCGCGCTGATGTGTCTGGCCGAGGCGCTGTTGCGCGTGCCGGACGCCGAAACCATGGATGCGCTGATCGAAGACAAGATCGCGCCCTCGAACTGGGGCAAGCATCTGGGGCAATCGGCCTCCAGCCTTGTGAACGCGTCGACCTGGGCCTTGATGCTGACCGGCAAGGTGCTGGAAGAGCGCGAGCCGGGCGTGGTTGGCCATCTGAAAGCCGCTGTCAAACGTCTGGGCGAGCCGGTGATCCGCACGGCTGTCAGCCGCGCCATGAAAGAGATGGGCCGCAATTTCGTTTTGGGCGAAACCATTGATCTTGCGATGAAGCGCGCGCGTGAGCTGGAGGCCAAAGGCTATACCTACAGCTATGACATGCTGGGCGAAGCGGCCCGGACCGAGGCTGATGCCCGCCGCTATCACCTGAGCTATTCCAAGGCGATCACCGCCATCGCCGCAGCCGCCACCACAGGCGATATCCGCACCAATCCGGGGATCTCGGTGAAACTGTCGGCGCTGCATCCGCGCTATGAAGTTGCCAAGCGCCAGCGCGTTATGGATGAGCTTGTTCCCCGCGTTCGCGCTTTGGCTGGGCTTGCCAAGGCGGCCGGGCTTGGCTTCAACATTGACGCCGAGGAGGCCGACCGTCTGGCGCTGTCTTTGGAAGTCATCGAGGCGGTGCTGTCGGATACCGCGCTGAAAGGCTGGGATGGCTTTGGCGTTGTGGTGCAGGCCTATGGTCGCCGCGCCGGTGCGACGATCGACTGGCTTTATGCGCTGGCCCAAAAACTGGACCGCAAAATCATGGTCCGTCTGGTGAAGGGCGCCTATTGGGACGCCGAGGTGAAGCGCGCGCAGGTGATGGGGCTTGAGAGCTTCCCCGTCTTTACCCGCAAGCAGGCCACCGATGTCAGCTACATCGCCAATGCCAAGAAACTTTTGGGCCTGACGGACCGCATCTATCCGCAATTCGCCACCCACAACGCCCATACGGTGGCGGCGATCATGGATATGGCGTCGGATAAAAAGGCGTTTGAATTCCAGCGCCTGCACGGCATGGGCGAACGCCTGCATGACATCGTGCTGACCGACAACGGCACGCGTTGCCGCATCTACGCTCCGGTTGGCGCGCATCGCGATCTTCTGGCCTATCTGGTCCGCCGCCTGTTGGAAAACGGCGCGAACTCGTCCTTTGTGAACCAGATCGTCAACGAAGACGTCGCGCCCGAAACCGTCGCCGCCTGCCCGCTGACCGCGATGGAGGCAACCGCCGCCACCGCCAACCCGGCGATTGCCACCGGTCCTGCGCTGTTCGGCACCCGTCAGAACTCCAAAGGCTTTGATCTGACCGACAGTGGCGATCTGGAGGCCATTGAGGCCGCCCGCGCCCCGCATATGGACAAGCTTTTCGAAGCCTCGCCGCTGATCGCAGGCGCCAAGGCCGGGGCCGAGCGGCTGGAGGTGAAGAACCCCGCCACCGGCGCCTTGGTCGGCCATGTGCTGACCGCAGGCGCACCGGATGTCGATACCGCCCTGCGTCTGGCCGAGCCATGGGCCGCGGCCGCCGCCGAACGCGCCACCGTCCTGCACCGTGCCGCCGATCTGTATGAGGCAAATTTTGGCGCGATCTTTGCACTTTTGGCCCGCGAGGCGGGAAAGACCGCTGCCGATGCCGTGGCCGAACTGCGTGAAGCCGTTGATTTCTTGCGCTATTACGCCGACGGTGCGGCTGGTCTTGCCAATCCGGCCCGTGGCATCTTCGCCTGCATCAGCCCGTGGAACTTCCCCTTGGCGATCTTCTCGGGCCAGATCGGGGCCGCCTTGGCCGCCGGCAACGCCGTGGTCGCCAAACCTGCCGAACAGACCCCGCTCATCGCCCATCTGGCCGTGACGCTGCTGCATCAGGCGGGGGTTCCGGCCTCTGCCCTGCAACTTCTGCCCGGCGATGGTCGCGTGGGTGCTGCGATCACCCGCGACCCGCGTGTTTCGGGCGTGGCCTTCACCGGGTCGACCGAAGTGGCGCTGCTGATCCGTGCCGCCATGGCCGAAAATGCTGACCCCACCGCGCCCCTGATCGCCGAAACCGGCGGCCTGAACGCGATGATGGTGGATTCAACCGCGCTGCCGGAACAGGCGGTGCGCGATGTGCTGGCCTCTTCGTTCCAATCCGCAGGTCAGCGTTGCTCGGCGCTGCGCTGCCTTTATCTGCAAGAGGATGTGGCGGATCACACGCTCGAGATGCTCTACGGCGCGATGGATGAGTTGGCGCTGGGCGATCCGGCCAACCTGTTCACCGACGTTGGTCCGGTGATCGACGAAGAGGCGCGCCAAGGCATCGCTGATTACGTCGCCGCCGCTCGCGCCGAGGGCCGGGTGCTGAAAGAAATGACCGCCCCGCGCGGTGGCACCTTTATCGCCCCGACCGTGATCCGCGTGAAAGGCATTGCGGACATGGCCCGCGAAATCTTTGGCCCTGTCCTGCACGTCGCCACCTTCAAGGCGGGTGAGATCAACAAGGTTGTGGCTGCGGTCAACGCCACCGGCTATGGCCTGACCTTCGGCCTGCACACCCGGATTGATGATCGGGTGCAGGTGGTGGTCGATGCGCTGCAAGTCGGCAATACCTACGTCAACCGCAACCAGATCGGTGCCGTTGTTGGCAGCCAACCCTTTGGTGGCGAGGGCCTTTCCGGCACCGGCCCGAAAGCGGGCGGCCCGGAATATCTGGTCCGCTTCACCAAGGCGCCCACTCCGGCGGCAGGTGCAGACGACCGCGAAACCTCGGAATCCGATACCGCCACGGCCCTGCAACTTGACCGGGCAACCGCGCATCCTGAACGCGCCTTGGTTCTGCCCGGCCCGACCGGCGAGTCGAACAAACTGACCTTTGTTCCCCGCGCGCCGATCCTCTGCCTTGGCCCCTCTGCCGCAACCGCACTGGCACAGGCCGAAGCCGTTCGCGCCCTTGGCGGCCACGCGGTCGAGGCCCCCGGCCTTGCCCCGGCGGCGCTGACCCGGCTGAACGGGTTCTCTGGCGCCATCTGGTGGGGCGATGCCGAAGGCGCCCGCACGCGCGCCCGCGCGCTGGCGGCCCGCAAAGGCCCGATCCTGCCGCTGATCGGCACCAAGCCGGATGCAGGTCACGCGCTTCTCGAACGCCATGTCTGCATCGACACCACGGCCTCGGGCGGCAATGCCCAACTGTTGGCCGAGGTTTCGGGCAGCTGACGCCGTCAATCTGGCGCTAAATATGCGCGGGGGGTGATCGGCCCCCCGGCCAAGAGGGGGGCAAACGCCCCCCTTACACCCTTGACGTCAAAGCGCGCATCGGAAACTCTGATCCCATGTTCCCGATCCGTGACCACAACCCTTCTGGCCGCACGCCCTATGTCACCTTTGGGCTGATCGCGCTCAACGCCCTTGTCTTTCTTAGCTATTGGACATCGCTGCAGGGTTATCAGATTGACCGCTTCTTCCAGATCTGGGGTCTGGTGCCCGCCGCGCTGACGCAAGGGCAAGGCTGGGCCACCATCATGACCTCCATGTTTCTGCATGCCGGATGGCTGCATCTTCTGGGCAACATGCTGTTTTTGTGGATCTTTGGCGATAATCTCGAAGATGAGATGGGCCATGTCGGGTTCTTGGCCTTCTATCTTCTGTCGGGGCTTGCCGCCGCTTTGGCACAGGTGGCGACAGACCCGACCTCCTTCGTGCCGATGGTCGGTGCCTCTGGGGCCATTGCAGGGGTAATGGGGGGCTATCTGCTGCTTTACCCCAAGGCCCGCGTCGATGTGCTGTTCATCTTCATTATCTTTTTCCGCATCTTCGCCATCCCGGCTTGGATCGTGTTGGGCGTCTGGTTCGGTCTGCAGGTGTTCAGCGGCCTTTCGGTGCCCGGTGACATGGGGGGCGTCGCCTATTGGGCGCATGCGGGTGGCTTTGCGGGCGGGATGATCTTTGGCCTGCCAGCTTTCTTGCGTCGTGGCGGCACGGCGTATTGGGAGCGGACCGCAGGGCATCCGCCGCATCCGCAGGCGGAATATCCGCTGTCGCGCTCGAACATTCCGCGGGTTCCGCGCCGCTAGGCGCTATTGCCAAACCGGGGCTGCGCCAAGGGGCAGGGGGCCAAGGCTCATCCGGCCTGCCTTGGCGATCAGCGGCAAGGTCAGCACCGCAGGATCACCACCTTCCTCTGCCATCACCTCAAAGCCGCGCGTCAAAGCGGGGGCAAAGCCCTCGGTAATCAGCCCCAAGGCCACCAGAACGGGCGGCAACAACCGCCAATTCTCGATACGGATATCGATCTGCCCGGCTGCAAACCCTGCTTCGTCGCGGGTCAGTGCCCCCTTGGCAAAGACGTGCAACTCTCCCCAATTCAGCCGCGCTGCCGCGAGATCAAGCTGTCGCAGGCCGGGCTGGGTCTGCCCTGCATGCCGGTCGATTTGCGCCGACAAGGTCGCGGTCGCATCGACAAAACCCTCATCAATCAGCCCGGGCATCCCCGCCACCGTGGCCCAATCGGTCAAAATCTGTACCTGCTGCATGTTCAGACCCAGCCGATAGGCATGTTCCCCGCCCGTCTCGGCCCGGATCGAGATAACGGCCTTTTCCGCGCCTTGCAGCACGCCAAGCCCGGGCGACAGGCGCAAGGCCGCGCCCTGCACCACGGCTTCTGACAGAGCCATATCACCCCCCGGCACCAGCAAAAGCGACCCCATCATGCCCGTCCCGTCCAGCGTCACCTCACCATCCGGCAGGGAAAAGACCTGCCCGCCAGGCAGCGCCGCGATCAGATGCCAAGGCTTCCATGTCATGGCGAAAACTTGGGCGAAGGGGGCACGCCAGCCGATACCACTGGCGGGGTCGGCGAGGTCAATTCCTGTCACCGTCAGGTCAAAGCGATTGGGAAAGCCCGCGACGGTCAGATCTTCATAGCTGCCATGTTCCGCCAGCCAGCCTTCGGCCGCGGCTTTGACCCCGCGCGACCCAACGACCCACCAGCCCCCCCACAGTACGGCCAAAATCACCGTCACCCAAAGCAATCCGCGCATCAGCAGCCCTTCCCATTTTCGCGCCGCCTTTCTACACCAGCCAAAGACAGGAGGGCCAGTGATGGCGCAGGACATGTGGGTATTCGGCTATGGCAGCCTGATCTGGAACCCCGAGTTTCCGGTGGCTGAACAGGTGATCGCGCGGGCGACGGGCTGGCACCGCAGCTTTTGCATGCGCTCTATTCATCATCGCGGCAGCGAGGCCGAACCCGGCCTTGTGCTGGCGCTTGATGCCGATGTCCGCGCCCATTGTGATGGGGTGGCCTTTCGCGTCGCGCCGGGGGCAGAGGAGGCAACGCTCCACGCCCTGCGCGAGCGCGAGTTGATTTCCTCGGCCTATCTTGAATGTCGGCTGATGGTCGATCTCACCGATGGGCGGCAGGTTGAGGCGCTGTGCTTCGTGATCGACCCCGACCATGTGCAATATTGCGGTGGCCTGCCTTTGGAAGAGCAGGCGCAGATCATTGCGCAGGCGGTGGGGGGGCGGGGGCCGAACCGCGAGTATCTTTTCGCGACCGCCAGCCATCTGGCCGAATTGGGCATTGGCGACGCCGATCTGGAATGGCTCGCCGCACGGGTCAGGCTGCTTTAGTTTTCCTTGGCAAGTCCGGCCCGCCTGCTATTGTCGGGGGCGAGCAGATAATCGGGCAGAAGAAATGCGCAAGACAGCCCCCGAAACAGAGCTGAAATTCAGCCAGCCTATCCGTCAGATCGTCACCATGCTGCTGGCCTCTGGGTTGGTCGCGGCAGGGGCGTGGCTGATCCATGACGCTGTTTTGGGCATCATCTGGACCAACCTTTGGCTGAACGGCTTTATTGCCGGGGTCTTTGCATTGGCGGTTTTGACCTGCTTTTGGCAGGTATTCATTCTGGTACAATCCGTCTCCTGGATCGAGGCCTTTGCCCGGCAAGAGCCGGGATCAGCCGATGCGCTGGCCCCGCGGCTGCTGGCACCCTTGGCGCAGCTTTTGCGCAGCCGTGGTGCGCGGTCGAATCTGTCGTCATCCTCAACCCGGTCCATCCTTGAATCGGTCGCGACCCGTATTGATGAGGCGCGCGATATCACGCGATACCTAATCAACCTGCTGATTTTCCTTGGGCTTCTTGGAACCTTTTACGGTCTTGCCACCACGGTCCCCGCCGTGGTCGATACCATCCGCAGCCTGACCCCAAAGGAAGGTGAAAGCGGGTTGGCTGTGTTTTCCAAGCTGATGGCGGGGCTTGAAAGCCAGCTTGGCGGCATGGGAACGGCGTTCTCCTCGTCCCTCTTGGGTCTTGCGGGCTCGCTTGTGGTTGGACTGTTGGAGCTTTTTGCGGGCCACGGACAAAGCCGGTTCTACCGCGAGCTGGAGGATTGGTTGTCCTCGATCACCCGTGTTGGATTTGCGGCGGCCGAGGCGGATGGCGAGGGCAACGCCGCCCTTGCCGGGCTGATTGATCACCTGGGCATGCAGGTCGAGGTCTTGCAGACCATCGCGGCGCAGGGCGATGCAGACCGCCGCGCGCTGGAAGAGCGGTTGGACCGGCTGGCCAACGCCATCTCACGGCTTGGTGGGCAGGGGGAAACAATGGCCGCCCAAACCGCAGCCCTGACCCGCATCGCCGAAGGGCAAGAGGCGCTGATTGTCGCGCTGAAGGGCGCCGAAGGTGGCGCCCATTCCGACGCCGAAAGCCGGATGCGCCTGCGTTCGATTGATGTCCAGTTGCTACGTATTCTTGAGGAGTTGACCGCTGGTCGCGCCGAATCCACCGCCGATCTGCGCGCCGATCTGACCGCGCTGATCGCGGCCGTGCGTCACTTGGGCCGGGGGCACTGATGGGCCTGTCACGCCGCCGCGATGCCTCGATGATCTGGCCCGGCTTTGTTGATGCCGTGACGACGCTTTTGATGGTGATGATGTTCGTTCTGACCATCTTTACGGTCATGCAGGCGGTGCTGCGCGACACCATCACCACCCAAGGGGCCGAACTTGGGGAATTGAACGCGCAGGTGGCACAATTGGCCGATGCCCTTGGGCTGGAGCGCAAACGCGCAGAGGGTTTGCAGGCGGATTTGACCGTGGCTTTGGGCAATATCACCCGCTTGAACCAAGAAAATACCGGCCTTACCGCAGATCTCGCTGCGGCCACCGCAAAAGGCACCTCGCTAGAGGCTTTGGTCGCAAATTTGCAAGCCAAGCGCAAAGCTGATGCTGCCTCATTGGCTGAAATGCAGGAAAAGTTAAAGTCGTCGGGCGATGAGCTTGCTGCGCTGACGCTGCAACTGGAGGAAAAACGCAAAGAGGCGGAGGAGGTTCTGACGCTTCTGGCCGCGGCCCGCGCCAAACCGGCACCCGGGGGCGAGCCCGGCTCTTTGGTGGACATCGCCAAGGCCACGCTGTCCGAACAGCAAGAAGAAAACCTTGCCGCGGCGCGTAAATTGGCGCTGCTGAACGAACAGATCGCGGCCCTGCGGGGGCAGCTGGGCGAGTTGCAGGGCTTGCTGGACGCCTCGGTTGCGCGCGATACCGAGGCCAAGGTGCAGCTTGAGGCGCTGGGCAGTCAGTTGAACGCGGCTTTGGCACAGGTTGCCGCCGAACAGAAAAAACGCGCCGAGTTGGAGGCGGCTGAACGCAAGCGGCTGGAGGCGGAAAACGCCGATCTTGCGCGCTTCCGCAGTGAATTCTTTGGCCAGCTTAGTCAGGTTTTGGCGGGCCGCGATGGCGTGCGCGTGGTGGGCGACCGCTTTGTGTTTTCCTCAGAGGTGCTGTTTACCCCCGGTGCAGCGGAGCTTGCCCCCGAAGGTATGGCGCAAATCGCCGGGGTGGTCGCAACCCTGACCGAGGTTGCCGGGCAGATCCCGCCGGGGATTGATTGGATCATCCGGGTGGATGGCCACACCGACAATGTGCCGCTGTCGGGCAGCGGTGATTTCGCCGACAATTGGCAATTGTCGCAGGCCCGCGCGCTGTCGGTGGTGCGCTATATGGTGGACGATCTGGGCTTTCCGCCGCAGCGGTTGGCCGCCACCGGGTTTGGCGAGTTCCAACCGGTTGCCCAAGGCGACAGCGCCGAGGCCCGGGCGCAAAACCGGCGAATCGAGTTGAAACTGACCGAGCGCTGAATTCCGCCTGAACATCAGAGAGATTTGATTTTTCTACGAAAAATCTGTCATTCGCATAACGTGGAATGAATTTGGCCCCCGCCGTTCGGGCGAGGGCCAAGAGGATGATCCGGCTTTATTCCGCCGTCAGGAGCGGCGGCTTTTGCCCGGTCAGACGCGGTTTCTGCGGCTCTTCATAGCTGAGATGCAGCATGCCGTCTTTCACGCCCACATGCACGGTGCCGCCTTTGGTCAGCTTGCCGAACAGCAGTTCTTCGGCCAGCGGCTTTTTGATGTGTTCCTGAATGACCCTTCCCAAGGGACGCGCGCCCATCTTGTCATCATAGCCCTTTTCGCCCAGCCAATCGGCGGCCTCGGACGTCAGGTCGATGTGGACATTGCGGTCGATCAGCTGCGCCTCAAGCTGCAAGACGAACTTGGTGACGACCTGCTGGATGATGCTGCGGCCCAAGGGGGCAAAGGCGATGACCGCATCCAGACGGTTGCGGAATTCCGGCGTGAAGATCCGTTCGATCGCGGCGGTATCTTCGCCCTCGCGGCGGTCGCGACCAAAGCCGATCGCCGCCTTGGCCATTTCCGACGCGCCCGCGTTCGAGGTCATGATCAAGATCACATTGCGGAAATCCACCGTCCGGCCGTTGTGGTCGGTCAGCTTGCCGTGGTCCATCACCTGCAGCAGGATGTTGTAGACATCCGGGTGGGCCTTTTCCATCTCGTCCAAGAGCAGCACGCAATGCGGGTGCTGATCGACGCCATCGGTCAGCATGCCGCCCTGGTCAAAACCGACATAGCCGGGCGGTGCGCCGATCAGGCGGGAAACCGCGTGCTTCTCCATATATTCCGACATGTCGAAACGCAGAAGTTCCACGCCCAACGACGAGGCGAGTTGCTTGGCCACCTCGGTCTTGCCGACACCCGTCGGCCCGGCGAAGAGGTAATTGCCGATGGGCTTTTCAGGCTCACGCAGGCCCGCGCGGGCCAGTTTGATGGCCGAACACAGCGCCTCAACCGCCTTGTCCTGACCGAAGACCACGCGCTTCAGAGTCTTTTCCAGATCGCGCAGGGTTTCGGCATCGTCTTTCGACACCGATTTCGCCGGGATGCGGGCGATTTTGGCGACAACCGCCTCGATCTCTTTGGTGCCAAGCGTTTTGCGGCGTTTGCCTTCGGGCAGAATGTGCTGGGCAGCGCCCGCCTCGTCGATGACATCAATCGCCGAATCCGGCAGCTTGCGGTCGTGGATATAGCGTGCCGCCAGTTCCACCGCCGATTTGATCGCGTCATTGGTATAGCGCAGATCGTGGTGTTCTTCGAAATGCGGCTTCAGCCCCATCAGGATCTTGATGGTATCGGGCACCGAGGGTTCGTTGACGTCGATCTTCTGGAACCGGCGCGACAGCGCGCGGTCCTTTTCAAAGTGCTGGCGGAATTCCTTGTAGGTGGTCGATCCCATGCAGCGCAGCTTGCCGCCCTGCAACGCCGGTTTCAGCAGGTTCGACGCATCCATCGCCCCGCCCGAGGTGGCCCCCGCACCGATCACCGTGTGGATTTCGTCGATGAACATGATGGCGTCGGGGTGGTCTTCCAATTCTTTGACGACCTGTTTCAGGCGTTCTTCAAAGTCGCCCCGATAGCGGGTGCCGGCCAAAAGTGCGCCCATATCGAGCGAATAGATCGTCGCCCCGGACAGGATTTCCGGTGTTTGCTTGTCGACGATCTTCTTGGCCAGACCTTCGGCGATGGCGGTTTTGCCAACGCCCGGATCGCCCACCAAAAGGGGGTTGTTCTTGCGCCGGCGGCACAGAACCTGAATGGCGCGCTCCACCTCGGCCTCGCGGCCGATCAGCGGGTCAACATCGCCCTTCATCGCCTTGACGTTCAGATCGACGCAATACTTCGACAGGGCGGATTCCTTGGCCTCACCCGCCTCGCCCTTGGGCGTTTCATGTTCTTCCGCGCCGGAAACCGAGCGTGCCTCGCCATAGGACGGGTCTTTCGCGACGCCATGGGCGATGAAATTCACCGCATCATAGCGCGTCATGTCCTGTTCTTGCAGGAAATAGGCCGCGTTCGATTCGCGTTCGGCAAAGATTGCGACCAGCACATTGGCGCCCGTCACCTCATTGCGGCCAGACGATTGCACATGGATCGCCGCGCGCTGAATGACGCGCTGGAAGGCGGCGGTCGGCACAGCCTCGGACCCTTCGACGTTGGTCACCAGCGTCGACAGGTCGTCGTCGATGAAATCGATCAGGGTCTTTTTCAATTCATCAAGATCTACCGAGCAGGCCTTCATCACGCGGGCTGCGTCGGGTTCTTCGATCAGCGCCAGCAGAAGATGCTCCAGCGTGGCAAGTTCATGGCGGCGGGCATTGGCGAGGGCCAGTGCGGAGTGGATTGCCTGTTCCAAAGTTGTCGAGAATGACGGCACCTTGATGTGCTCCTGTTTTCAGGGCCGGGGAGGGCAGATGCCCGATGATCCGACCGTGGCCTCATAAGGTAAAGGATCGGTTTTCTTTCGACAGTTTCAAGCCCTATTTCTGCAAGAATTCGCATCAGCCCAGAAAAGTGATCGCGGGTTGCAGAAGCGTTTCAAGCCGTGAGGCGTAATGGACCCTCAAAAGCGGTCCTTGCGGGAGCGGATTTCGGCAAAAACCTCGGCATCTGGTGCGCCCACCATACCGACGGCGGCTTTCACCTGCGGCAGTGCCGCCCGTAAAAAGGGGTTGGTCGCCAGTTCTTCTTCCAAAACCGACGGCACCGAGGGCAGGCCTTCGCCGCGTGCGCGGGCCACCTCGTGCTGGCGCATGGCAAGGCGGGGGTTGGCGGGTTCGATGGTGGCCGCAAAGCTGAGGTTCGATGCGGTGTATTCATGGCCCGAGCAGATCAAGGTCTCGGCGGGCAGGGCGGCGAGTTTTTGCAAAGAGGCCCACATCTGGTCTGGGCTGCCCTCAAAAAGCCGCCCGCAGCCTCCCGCCATCAGGCTGTCGCCGGTAAAGCAATAGCCTGATCCGGCGAAATAAAATGCGATATGGCCCAAGGTATGGCCCGGCACGTCGATCACCATGGCTTCCTCGTTGCCAACCGACACTTTGTCGCCTTCCCACAAAGACCAATCCAGATGCGGCAGCCGGTGACGGTCGGCCTCGGCCCCCCAGACCTTTGGGCCAAGGCTGCCGCCGGTTGCTGCCCTCAGCGCCACAACCCCGGCAATATGGTCGTCGTGATGATGGGTCAGGAAGATGTCGGTCAGTCGCCATTCCCGCCGCGCAAGTTCGGCCAAAATCGGTCCGGCCTCCGGGACATCCACCACCCCCGTCGCGCCCGTCGCCGGATCGTGGACGAGATAGGCGTAATTGTCCTTCAGACAGGGCACGGGGACGAGTTCAAGCGGCATGGTATTTCCCACGGTTCCGGGTATCTTGGACCCAAGATGATCCGAAGGGGGCCAAGCTGCAATGCACCTTGATGTGCTTGACCTGCGCAATTTTTACTATCGCACGCAGTTGGGCCGGGTAGCGCAGCGCGCGATCCGTGATCAGGTGGTGGCGATGTGGCCGCCTTTGGCCGGGCAGACCGTGGCGGGGTTCGGTTTTGCCGTGCCGCTGTTGCGGCCCTATCTGGCCGAGGCGCGCCGGGTGGTCGGGCTGATGCCGGGGCCGCAGGGTGTGATGCCTTGGCCTGCGGGCATGCAGAATGTCTCTGTCTTGTGCGAAGAACACCTTTGGCCTTTGCCGACGGGTCTGGTGGACCGGCTGGCGATCATGCACGGGCTGGAAACCTCGGACGATCCGTCGGCGGTTCTGGCCGAGGCGCATCGCGTGCTGGGGCCGGGGGGCAGGGCGCTGTTTATCGTGCCAAACCGGGCTGGGCTGTGGTCGCGCCGCGACGCTACCCCATTCGGCTTTGGCCGGCCCTATTCTGCGGGCCAGTTGGAGGCACAGCTGAAACGCCACGGCTTTACCCCCGAACGCAACCTGACCGTGCTGCACGCGCCGCCCAGCCAAGCGCCGTTCTGGCTGCGCTCGGCCAATCTGTGGGAGCGGATCGGTCGCCGTCTGCCGTGGCTTTCGGGCGGTGTGCTGATGGTCGAGGCATCAAAACAGGTTTATGCCCCCACCCGCGGCGGTTTGGCCGAACGGATCAAGAAACCTGTCCGCATCTGGGATGGGGCGGCGCAGCCGGTGGGCAGCCCAAAACAAGGGGAGGGCGCGCGGGTTTGAACCCCGCCTCGTGCGTCGAATCAAAGTAAATGCCCAAACAGCGGTTTGCGCCCCAAAGCCGCCGCAAGGCATAAGGTCTTGACCTGATAGCGCTATACCTCATGCGTATTTGCGCCAGCCCCGCAGGCCCGGCCGTGACCCGCGCCGAAAAGCCCCAGGTACCACATCGTTTTCCGCAGAAAACCCGCCTCTGCCCGGTTGCGGGGTGGGGAAGGCTCTGCTAGAGACGCCCCAAATCGAAAGACGCATGCACCCGCTTGCGCCCCGGTCGGCATGTGCCTTCCGTGGCAAGGGACGGGTCAAAGACAGCGGAAGGGATGACGTGTCCGAACCAGCTTCGATCTCTCAGGGCATTGCCGGGCGTTATGCGCAGGCATTGTTCGAACTTGCCAAGGAAGCAAAAGACCTGAAAGCGCTTGAGGCTGATGCCGATGCGCTTGGTGCTGCTTTGGCTGCCAGCCCAGATTTGGTCGCGATGATCGCCTCTCCGGTGGTTCCGCGTGCTGAACAGGTGGCTGCCATGTCGGCGGTTGCGGCGAAGATGGGCCTTTCGGCCCTGACCGCCAACACCTTGGCCCTGATGGGTGGCAATCGCCGCCTGTTCGTGCTGCCGCACCTGGTGGCTGACCTCAAGGCGCGCATTGCGACCGAAAAGGGCGAAGTGACCGCTGAGGTCACCTCGGCGAGCAAGCTTTCTGCAGCGCAGTCCAAGAAATTGGCCGAAACGCTGAAAGCCAAGGTCGGCAAGACCGTGAAACTGAACACCACCGTTGATGAAAGCCTCATCGGCGGTCTTATCGTCAAGCTCGGCTCGACCATGATCGACACCTCGGTCAAATCGAAGCTCGCGGCTCTCCAGAATGCAATGAAAGAGGTTGGGTGATGGGAATTCAGGCTGCTGAGATCTCTGCGATCCTTAAGGACCAGATCAAGAACTTTGGCAAAGACGCACAGGTGGCCGAAGTTGGCCGCGTGCTGAGCGTTGGCGACGGCATCGCCCGCGTCCACGGGCTGGACAATGTTCAGGCCGGTGAAATGGTCGAATTCCCCGGCGGGATTCGCGGCATGGCACTGAACCTCGAAGTCGACAACGTCGGCGTCGTGATCTTCGGTTCCGACCAGGACATCAAAGAAGGCGATACCGTCAAGCGCACCAAGTCCATCGTGGACGTGCCCGCTGGCAACGGCCTTCTGGGCCGCGTCGTTGACGGCCTTGGCAACCCGATCGACGGCAAAGGCCCGATCGCGGCGACCGAGCGTCGGATTGCCGACCAGAAAGCTCCGGGCATCATTCCCCGCAAGTCGGTTCACGAACCGATGGCAACCGGCCTGAAAGCTGTTGACGCCATGATCCCGGTTGGCCGTGGCCAGCGCGAACTGATCATCGGCGACCGTCAGACCGGCAAAACCGCCGTCGCTCTGGACGCCATTCTGAACCAGAAAGTCTATAACGAGGCTGCTGGCGACGACGAGTCGAAGAAGCTGTACTGCATCTACGTTGCAATCGGTCAAAAGCGTTCGACCGTTGCACAGTTGGTGAAGAAGCTCGAAGAAACCGGCGCGATCGACTACACGATCGTTGTGGCTGCAACCGCTTCGGACCCGGCTCCGATGCAGTTCTTGGCACCCTACGCGGCAACCGCCATGGCGGAATTCTTCCGCGACAATGGCCGTCACGCCCTGATCATCTATGATGACTTGTCCAAGCAAGCCGTTGCTTACCGTCAGATGTCGCTTCTGCTGCGCCGTCCGCCGGGCCGTGAAGCCTATCCGGGCGACGTGTTCTATCTCCACTCCCGCCTGCTGGAACGTTCGTCGAAGCTGAACGAAGATTTCGGCGCTGGTTCGCTGACCGCTCTGCCGATCATCGAAACCCAAGGCGGCGACGTGTCGGCCTTTATTCCGACGAACGTGATCTCGATCACCGACGGCCAGATCTTCTTGGAAACCGAACTGTTCTATCAGGGCATCCGTCCGGCTGTGAACACCGGTCTGTCGGTGTCTCGTGTGGGTTCGTCCGCTCAGACCAACGCCATGAAGTCGGTGGCTGGTAAGGTGAAACTGGAACTCGCTCAGTACCGCGAAATGGCGGCCTTTGCGCAGTTCGGTTCCGACCTTGACGCTTCGACCCAGGCTTTGCTGAACCGCGGCGCGCGTCTGACCGAGCTGATGAAGCAAAACCAGTACTCGCCGATGACCAACGCCGAAATCGTTTGCGTGATCTACGCAGGCACCTCCGGCGCACTGGACAAAGTGGCCGTCAAGGACGTTGGCCGTTTCGAGGCTGGCCTTCTGAAGCACCTGCGCACCACCGGCAAGGCACTTCTGGAAGACATCACCAAGAACGACCGCAAAGTTGCGGGCGATCTGGAAAAAGCCATCAAAGCCGAGATCGAAGCTTTCGCCAAAGATTTCGCCTGAAGCGCCCTGAAGGAGAAGGCAAATGCCCAGCCTTAAGGACCTAAAAAACAAGATCGCGAGTGTCAAAAACACCCGCAAGATCACCAAAGCGATGCAGATGGTCTCTGCGGCAAAACTGCGCCGAGCGCAGGATGCCGCCGAGGCTGCCCGCCCCTACGCCGAACGCATGGCTGCTGTCATGTCGGGTCTGGCCGCCGGGGTTGGCAAATCGGCAAGCGCACCGAAGCTTCTGGCCGGCAACGGCCAGGATCAGGTGCATCTTCTGGTGGTGATGACCGCAGAGCGCGGGTTGTGCGGTGGTTTCAACTCGACCATCGTGCGTTTGGCCCGTGCCCGTGCGAACGAGCTGTTGGCCGCTGGCAAGACCGTCAAGATCCTGACGGTCGGCAAGAAGGGCCGCGAACAGCTGCGCCGTGACCTTGGCTCGCTTTTCGTGGGCCATGTGGACCTCAGCGAAGTCAAGCGCATCGGCTACAGCCATGCGCAAGGCATTGCACGTGACATTCTCGCCCGCTTCGAAGCTGGCGAATGTGACGTGGTGACGCTGTTCTTCAACCGCTTCCAATCGGTGATCAGTCAGATCCCGACGGCGCAGCAGGTCATTCCTGCCGTGTTCGAAGACGCGGGCGCCTCGGCCCAGTATGACTACGAACCCAGCGAAGAAGCCATTCTGGCTGACCTTCTGCCGCGGGGCGTGGCCACGCAGGTCTTCACGGCTCTTTTGGAAAATGGTGCCTCGGAGCAGGGCGCGCGGATGTCTGCCATGGACAACGCGACCCGCAACGCAGGCGAGATGATCACCAAGTACACGACGATCTACAACCGTTCGCGTCAGGCTGCGATCACCAAAGAGCTTATCGAAATCATTTCGGGCGCTGAAGCGCTCTGACGAACCGGAGAAACACTATGGCAAAAGCACCGAAAGCAGCTGCCGCGGCGGGCAAGGTCACCCAGGTGATCGGCGCCGTGGTTGACGTGCAGTTCGAAGGCGCGCTTCCCGCGATTCTGAACGCACTCATCACCGACAACAATGGCAAGAAACTGGTTCTGGAAGTGGCCCAGCACCTGGGCGAAAACACCGTCCGCACCATCGCCATGGACGCGACCGAAGGTCTGGTTCGTGGTGCTGGCGTGTCTGACACCGGCGCTCCGATCTCGGTTCCGGTGGGCGACGCGACCCTTGGCCGTATCCTGAACGTCATCGGCGAGCCGGTGGACGAAAAGGGCCCGGTTGTCGCGAAAGAAACCCGCGCCATCCACCAGCCCGCTCCGTCCTTCTCGGAACAGGCCACCGAAAGCCAGGTGCTTGTCACCGGCATCAAGGTGATCGACCTTCTGGCGCCTTACGCCAAGGGCGGTAAGATCGGCCTGTTCGGCGGCGCCGGTGTGGGCAAGACCGTTCTCATCATGGAACTCATCAACAACATCGCAAAAGTGCACTCGGGTTACTCGGTGTTCGCGGGCGTTGGTGAACGGACCCGTGAAGGCAACGACCTGTATCACGAAATGATCGAATCCGGCGTTATCAAGATCGATGACCTGACCGCTTCGAAAGTGGCTCTTGTGTACGGCCAGATGAACGAACCGCCGGGCGCCCGTGCTCGTGTGGCTCTGACCGGTCTGACCTTGGCCGAACAGTTCCGCGACCAGTCCGGTACCGACGTTCTGTTCTTCGTCGACAACATCTTCCGCTTCACCCAAGCGGGTTCGGAAGTGTCCGCACTTCTGGGCCGTATCCCGTCCGCAGTGGGTTACCAGCCGACGCTGGCCACCGACATGGGCGCGCTGCAGGAACGCATCACGTCGACCAAAGCTGGCTCTATCACCTCGGTGCAGGCCATTTACGTTCCGGCCGACGACTTGACCGACCCTGCGCCGGCCACCTCGTTTGCTCACCTTGACGCCACGACCGTTCTGTCGCGCGCCATCTCGGAACTCGGCATCTACCCGGCCGTGGACCCGCTGGACTCGACCTCGCGTCTTCTGGACCCGGCCGTCATTGGTCAGGAACACTATGACGTGGCGCGTTCGGTTCAGGGCACGCTGCAGCGCTACAAGTCGCTTCAGGACATCATCGCCATCCTTGGCATGGACGAACTGAGCGAAGAAGACAAACTGACCGTGGCTCGTGCGCGTAAGATCCAGCGCTTCCTGTCGCAGCCCTTCGACGTGGCAAAGGTCTTCACCGGTTCGGACGGCGTTCAGGTTCCGCTGGATGTCACCATCTCCTCGTTCAAGGCGGTTGTGGCTGGCGAATATGACCACCTGCCGGAAGCGGCCTTCTACATGGTTGGCGGCATCGACGAAGTGATCGCCAAGGCCCAGAAGCTCGCCGCGGCAGCGGCGTAAGGGGGCATCATGGCAGCCACCCTGCAATTCGACCTCGTCTCGCCCGAGCGGAAGCTTGCTTCCGTTCAGGCGACCGAGGTGCAGATCCCCGGGGCCGATGGCGACCTGACGGCGATGGAGGGGCATGCCCCCACCATCACCACGCTGCGCCCCGGCATCCTGAAGTCGATCTCGACCGAGGGCACCAAAGCCTACGTCGTGACCGGCGGCTTCGCTGAGATCTCCGCCTCGGGCGTTTCGGTTTTGGCCGAGCGTGCCGTTCCGGTTGAAGAAGCGACCGCAGAGCTGATGGATCAGCTGATTGCCGACGCGACCCAAGCATCGGCGGTCGCCGCAGACAAGGACGCCGCCGACAAGGCGATGGCCGATCTCGTGGCGCTGCGCGCAGCAGTCAACCTCTAAGCTTTGACCAAGTTTGCAAAAGGCCCCGGTTTTCCGGGGCCTTTTCCTTTGTTGACCCATTCTTGCCAAAATTGTCTAGTATTCGGCCTTTAACGAAGGGAATTGCGATGAAACGCCTTACATCAGGCTCCGTTGGCATCCAGCAAGGCAGCCGCGTGCTGTTTTCGGATTATGCCGATGGCGGCGTGATGTGGACTGGCGAAGGCGAACGCGAAAGCCGCCATGTGATTTCGTTCAAGGAACCCTTTTCCGCGACGCCTTCGGTGATGGTGTCGATTTCGATGTGGGACACCGACCACGCCCACAACGCGCGCGCGGATTTGACCGCGGAAAAGATCACCGCCAAGGGGTTTCACATCGTGTTCCGCACATGGGCAGACACACGGGTCGCCCGCATCCGTGCGGATTGGCTGGCGATTGGTCCGGTCAAGGATGATGATGATTGGGATGTGGTCTAACGCCGTAGGGCAGGCTTTCGCCCGTCCTACGGCTGATGCGGCTTACCCCCGCGGGTAGAAGCCTTCGTAGATCGGGGTCAGCGTATCGGTTTCAAACAGCGACGACACCGACATGCCGCCCCAGATGTTCAGGATGGCTTGGGCAAACATCGGCGCAGTCGGCACGATGCGGATGTTGGGGCAGTTCTTCACCGCTTCGGTCGGCTCGATGGAATCGGTGATCACCAGCGATTTCATCACCGAATTCGTGACCCGCTCCACCGCCGGGCCGGACAGCACGCCGTGGGTGATATAGGAATGGACCTCGGTCGCGCCGTTTTCCAACAGCACTTCGGCGGCCTTGCACAGCGTTCCGGCCGTGTCGCAGATGTCATCGACGATGATGCACTTCTTGCCCGTCACATCGCCAATCACCGTCATGCCGGCCACTTCGCCAGCCTTTTCGCGACGCTTGTCGACGATGGCCAAGGGCGCGTTGATCCGCTTGGCAAGTTCGCGCGCGCGCGCCACACCGCCAACGTCGGGCGAGACGACCATCAGGTCCTGCATCTGGCCTTTGAAGTTGTGCTCGATGTCCAAGGCGAAGATGGGCGAGGCGTACAGGTTGTCCACCGGAATGTCGAAGAAGCCCTGGATCTGCGCGGCGTGCAGGTCCAGCGTCAGCACGCGGTCAACGCCTGCTTCGGTCAGCAGGTTCGCCACCAGCTTCGCGGAAATCGGCGTGCGGGCCTTGGCGCGGCGATCTTGGCGGGCATAGCCGAAATAGGGGATTACGGCGGTGATGCGATCAGCCGAAGAGCGGCGCAGCGCGTCGCACATGATCAGCAGTTCCATCAGGTTGTCATTCGCCGGGCGCGAGGTCGGCTGGATGATATACATATCCTCGCCGCGGACGTTCTCAAACACTTCGACAAAGACTTCGCCGTCGTTGAACCGCTCCACCCGGGCGTCCACCAGATTGACGCTCATCCCCCGGTGCATCGACATCCGCCGCGCAATGCCCTTGGCGAGCGAGAGGTTGGCATTGCCCGAGATGAGCTTCGGTTCGTTGATCGGCGGCATGGGGCACCTTGGGCTTTGGGAATCGGGACGTTGACACCGCTTATCACCCAGATAGGCTTTGGGAAAGTTCACCGAAGTGGGGGAAAGCGCAAATGGCGCAGATTGATTACTATCTTGCGGTGCAATCGCCCTATGTCTACCTCGCAGGAACCCGCCCGGCCGAGATTGCCGCCCGTCATGGGGCAAAGCTTGTCTATAAACCGCTGGATCCCGCGCAGCTTTTTTCGCGGACCGGCGGCAAGGTTCGCGCCGAACGGCATCCGTCTCGCAATGACTATGCCACGCAAGACCGGGTGCGGCAGGCCAAGAAACTGGGCTTGAAACTGGATGTCGAACCGCTGTTTCGTGCGGCCAATGCCGCACCCGCTGCCTATGCGGTGATTGCGGCGCAGGCGGCGGGGGGCGGCGATCTGGCTGGTCTTGTCGCGGCCTTGTCGCGCGCCATGTGGGCCGAAGGACGCGATATTTCTGACGATGACACCCTGCGCCCGCTTTTGGTGGCCCACGGATTTGACGCCAATGTGGCCGATCGGGGCATGCTGATGGCGGCGGAAACCTATGCTGCCAATCTGGAGGAGGCCGTCTCGCGCGGGGTCTTTGGGGTGCCGTTCTTTGTGGTGGATGACCAGAAATTCTGGGGGCAAGATCGGTTGGACGATCTGGACCTTTATCTTGCGGGAAAGCTTTGAATGACTGTTTCGCTTCCTCCGCACCGCCACTGGGATCGTGGCGGAAAACGCCCGCTTTTGGCGCTGCATTGCAGTTTGGCCCATGCCGGGGCCTATTCAGGTCTGGCGGCTGCGCTGCATGGGGTGACGCTGACGGCGCTGGATTTTATTGGCCATGGCAAGGCGCGTGACTGGGACGGGGTGGAGGATTACCACAGCGCAGCAACCGCCGAGGCCGTCGCCTTGGCCGAAAGCCTGTCGGCCGGAAAACCACTTGATCTGATCGGCCATTCCTTTGGCGGCACGGTTGCGCTGCGCATCGCGGCCACCCGGCCCGACCTTGTGCGCTCGCTGACATTGATTGAGCCGGTGTTCTTTGCCGCCGCCCGCGCCGCGCAAGACCCCGATTGGGATGGGTTTATTGCTGATCATCGCAGCTTTGGTGCGCTTGTGGCCTCTGGCGACCGGGTTGAGGCGGCGCGGCAATTCCATGCCATCTGGGGCGGGGGGGAGCCGTTCGATGCGCTTCCTGCGCGGATGCAAAGTTACATGGCCGAACGTATCCACCTGATCACGGCGCCTTGGCCAATGGTGCTGGACGATAGCCCCGGTCTTTTGGCACCGGGCCGACTGGAGGGTATTCGCGTTCCCGTCCTGCTGGTCGAAGGCAACTTGTCGCCGCCCATCGTCGGGGCGGTCAATCGCGCATTGGCGCGGCGGTTGCCGCATGCCAGCCGCATGACCGTGCCTGAGGCGGGGCATATGTTGCCGATCAGCCATCCGGCGCAGCTTGCCGCGCTGATGACCGCGCATCTGGCGGCCAGCTAGGCAGGGGCCTTAGCGCGGATCTCGCAAGGTAGACAGGAATTCATCCACTTCGCGCTCTGTGGTGGACCAACTGGCCACGAGCCGCGCGCGTTCGCGTCCCATCGGGGCTGGGAAGGGGTAATAGGCCGCACCTGCGGTCTCAAGCTTGGCATGGATACCCTCCGCCCATTCGGGGAACAGGATATTCGCCTCAACCGGATGGACGAGATCAACCTCTGGCATCTGGGCCAGCCCACGCGCCAGTCGCGCGGCCATGGCATTGGCATGGGCGGCTAGCCGCAGCCAAAGCCCATCTTCCAGATAGGCCGCCATCTGGGCGGACAAGAACCGGTGCTTTGACATCAAATGCCCAGCCCGTTTGCGGCGCAGCTCAAATTCCCAAGCCTTGGCGGGATCAAAGATCACCACCGCCTCGACGCCCATGCAGCCGTTCTTGGTGCCGCCAAAGGACACCACATCGACCCCGGCCCGCCATGTCATATCGGCCGCCGTTGCGCCGGTGGCGACCAGCGCATTGGCAAACCGCGCGCCGTCCAGATGCACCGGCACCCCATGTGCGCGGGCCACGCCCGCCAGTGCGGCAATTTCTGCCACGGAATAGACGGTACCGGCCTCGGTCACATTGGTGATCGACAGCGCGCCGGGTTGCACGCCATGCACACCCGCCCCCTTGGCCCGCAGAATGGCGGCCTCCAGCGCGTCGGCTTCCATTCGGCCATGCGCACCGGGGATCAGGGTCAGCTTTGCGCCATGGCTATAGAATTCCGGCGCGCCACATTCGTCTTCGGCGATATGGGCATGGGTGTGGCAAAAGACGCTGCCCCAAGGCGGCGTCAGCAGCGACAGCGACAGTGCATTGGCGACGGTGCCTGTGGTGACCAGATAGACGGCGGCCTCAGGCGCCTCGAACACCTCGCGCACAAGGTCGCGCGCCCGGTCCATCAGCGCGTCTGCCCCATAGCTGCGGGCATAGCCCTCATTGGCGCGGGCGACGGCGGTCATCACCTCCGGCGCGGCCCCGCTGGCGTTGTCAGAGGTGAACCACATTCAAAGTTCCTCGGAGAAGATGTAATCGTCCCAGTCATCCTCGGACACGGCGGCTTCGGACACTGTCTTGTTGCGCATCGAATTGCCGGATTTATGGGTGGACAGGGGATCCCCCGTCACCAACGGATGCCAATCCGGCAGCGGCTTACCCTGTTGCAAGAGCTTGTAAGCGCAAGAGGCGGGCAGCCAATAGGCGATTTTCGGAATGGTTTTCGGGTTCAGCCGAATGCATTCCGGCACATGGGTAAAGCGATTGGCGTAATCGCCGCAGCGGCAGGTGGCATCGTCCAGAAGCCGGCAGGCGACACGGGTATATTCGACCTCGCCGGTATCTTCATATTCGATCTTGTTCAGGCAGCACTTGCCGCAGCCGTCACAGAGCGCCTCCCATTCGGTGGCGGTCATCTTCTTCAGTGGGATGGTTTCCCAAAAACGGGGGCGCAGGTTTTCCATGCGTGCAAACTGGCCTTTCGCCGGTCAAAAGAAAAGCGCGAAATCCAGCCTTAGGCTTCGGCCAAAATCTCGCGTGCGCGGGCGCAGTCCGCGGCCATCTGGTCCAAAAGACCCTGAAGACCGTCAAACTTCATCTCGGGGCGCAGATATTCGACCAAGGCGACCGACAGATGATGGCCGTAAAGATCGCCCTTGAAGTCGAACAGGAAGGTTTCAAGGTTCGGGATCGCTCCGCCAAAATGCGGACGCACCCCCAGCGAGGCGGCGCCATGGTAGCTGCCCGCCTGCGGGCCGGTTAGCACATCAACCTTGACGGCATAGACGCCAAAGCGCGGCAGGTGCAGACCCTGTACGCCCATGTTCGCCGTCGGGAAATTCAATTCGCGGCCACGCTTTTCGCCGTGAATCACCTCGCCTTCGATCCGGTGCCAATGGCCCAGCATCGCGGCAGCCTCACGCGGGGTGCCGACGGCCAGCGCCTGCCGGATCGCGGTCGAGGAAATCTCGCGGTCACCGTGCTGGATCAGGTCGGACACCGTGACGGCAAAGCCGAGTTCGCGGCCCATGGCCTGAAGATCGGCGACCTTGCCCTTGCGACCGGCACCAAAGCAGAAATCGGCCCCGACGACGACACGGGAAACCCCCAAGCCCTTGGCCAGCACCTCGCGGGCAAAGTCCTCGGGCGAGAGAGAGGCCATCGCCTGATCGAAGGGCAATTCAAACAGCGTCTCGACGCCCAGTTTTGCAAGACGGTTCGCCCGCGCCTCTGCATTCATGAGCCGGAAGGGCGGGGCAGAGGGGGAAAAGAATTCGCGTGGATGGGGTTCGAAGGTGATGATGCCCAACGGGGCGGGGCCGCGGGCAAGGTCGATCACCGCCTGATGGCCCAGATGCACGCCGTCGAAATTTCCCATGGCGACAGAGGCGCCACGGGCGCCTGCCGGAATGTCAGCCCAAGTCTTGATGATCTGCATCTTGCCCCGTGGAGACGGGCCGCCCCGTCTTGCGCTTCAGTCGAACTTGCGGCTGGGCGCCAGAACCAGCGCCTCACCTTTCAGAACAACCGTATTGCCCACCGCGCAATGGGTTTCAAGGGTCACGCGGCGGCGGGAATGGTCAATCGCCGTCACTTTGACCACCGCCTCCACCATGTCGCCGGGCCGCACGGGGGCCATGAATTTCAGCGATTGGCCCAGATAGACGGTGCCATGGCCGGGAAGCTGTTCGCCGATGACGGCTGAAATCAGCCCGGCGGTCAGCATGCCATGGGCGATACGGCCCTGAAAAATGGTGTCTTGGGCATAGGCGTCATCCAGATGCACCGGATTGCGGTCGGTCGAAACCTCAGCAAAGAGTTCAATATCCCGGTCCGTCACAACCTTGCGCAGGTTGCGCGTCATGCCGATTTCGAGGTCTTCGATGCAGATCGTGCCGCGGGGCATATTGTCCAGCATGGGGTGATTCCCGTTCATGATGGTATCAGCATAGCCCATGCTGCATCGCAGAACAATATCGTCGCGCATTTTTAGTTCCAAAAGCAAACTTAATGCGCAATTTTCTTGCTGTGATGTTTATCCCAGATGCCCCATGGCATAGGTCGGAAAGATCTGCTGCCGCGCGATCCACCCCTCCAGAAGCGCCTTGTCAGGCCGGGCGCTATCGGGGCCAAAGGAGGCCGCCGCGATGCCGCCGGTGATGAACAAGGTGTCCAAGCCCTCGGTCATGCCGCCTTTGATATCGGTGCCGATGCCATCGCCGACGCACAGGATGCGCGGATCGTCCAGCCCAAGCTGACGGCGGGCCAGATCGTAGATCGGCGGATGCGGCTTGCCGTAATAGAACACGGTCCCGCCCATCGCCTCGTAATCCTCGGCCAGCGCGCCCGCGCAGTACAGCCGCTTGTCGCCCATATCGACGATGATGTCGGGGTTGGCGCACAGCATCGGCAGGCCACGGGTTTTGCCCAGCAAAAGCTGCGCGCGGTAGTCTTCCGGGGTTTCGGTCAGATCGTCCTGAAGCCCGGTGCAAACGATGCCTTCGGCATCCAGCATACCGACCCGTTCCGGGGCCACGGCGCCGGGCGGCAGGATGGTGAAGAAATCCTCATCCTTCTCGGCGCCAATGTGGAAAATCTTGCGCCCAACCGCGCCTTCCAGCATCGCGGTCTGCGTTGCATCGCCCGACGATACCACCACATCCCATGCCTCGCGTGGCACCCCCATGCGGTCCAGCTGCGCGATCACGGTGGCATTGGGGCGCGGCGCATTGGTCACCAAGGCCACTTTGCCGCCCCCGGCGCGAAAGCCCTTCAACGCGGCGACCGCATCGGGGAAGGGGGTCTTACCGTTGTGCAGGCAGCCCCAAAGATCGCAGAACAGGGCGTCATACTGGCCGGCAATGTCGGCGAGGGAAGTGATGATCCGGGTCATGCGGGTCTCCGATGTTTTGCCGCTTGTGCCATGGCTGGGGGGCAGCTGCAAATGCTGCATTGCGAGGGGCATGCGCGTTAGATATTAATTGTGGAATATGATTGAGGTGCTGCCATGATAACCCGTCGCGCGATCGTCGTCGCCCTTGCCCTGCTCCCCTTTTCTGGGATGGCGCGGGCCGAGGGTTTTGAAGTCAAGCCGCTTGCGGTCAGCGAGATGCAAGCCGAAGGCGGCGTCATCGTGGACATTCGCACGCCCGAGGAATGGGCGGAGACTGGGGTGATCGACGGGGCAAGGCTGGTGACCTTCACGGGCGCGCAAAGCTTTATCGCGGCGGTCGGCCCTGATCTGGCGGATGGGCGTGATTTAATCCTGATCTGCCGCTCAGGCCGCCGTTCTGCCGCCGCAGCCGAGGCGCTGCAAACCATGATCCCGAACCGGATCATTTCAGTCGAGGGTGGCATGGGCCGGATCATTGATGAGGGCTATCAGACGATTACCCCCTGAACGACAAAGGCCGGGCAAAGCGCCCGGCCTTCGAGTTTTGGTCGCACAGGCGCGATTACAGCTTGAGCGCCGGGATGATCTGCTTTTTGCGGCTCATCAGGCCGGGGATCACCACGGTATCGCCGGTGACCGTCACCCCGAACGAGGCTTCGGCCATCTGTTTCACCAGATCGTTCGGCACCAGCAGCGTGGCTTCTTCTTTCAGAATGTCGATGACGAACAAAAGAACCTGGTCGGCCCCGTCTTCTTTGGCCACACCCACCATCGAATCCATCAGGCTTGCCTTGCGGTCCAAGACAACGGCCGGGGCGGTGGTTTCCAGAACCGACACGCGCAACTCCTTGCCCGCGACGTTATATTCCTTGCTGTCCATGCGCAGCAGTTCCGCGTCCGAGAACGACGACACGTCGGATTTGGCGGCAAACATCTGCGCGGCGAACTCGGCAATGTTCACGCCCAGATCGGCGGCCAGTTTTTCGGCCACAGCGCGGTCATGCGGCGTGGTGGTGGGCGAGCGGAATTCCAGCGTGTCGGACAGGATGCAGGTCAGCATCGCGCCTTTGATCGCCTTCGGTGCTTTCGCCACATCGGCGCCCATCAGGTCATGCATGATGGTGGCGGTGCAGGCCAGCGGGCGAATGGTGATGTCGATCGGGTTTTTCGTCTTGATCCCGCCGACCAGCATGTGGTGGTCGATGATCGCCTGAATTTTGGCGTCATTGATCGAGGGCGGCAGTTCGGCGGGGTTGTTGGTGTCAACGATCACCACTTTGTCGTCTGCCGTGACATCGGCGATGATCGCGGGCTTTTCAAAGCCCCAATGCTTCAGCATGAAGGCGGCTTCGGTGTTCGGTTCGCCCAAAAGCACGGCCTTGGCGGGAGTGTTCTTCACTTCGGACAAATACCAAGCCCAGACCAGCGGCGAGCCGGTGGAATCGGTGTCGGGGGATTTGTGGCCGAAAACGAGCGTGGTCATGGGATGCCTCAAAGCTTGGGGGTTTGGCCGGGCTTATAGGG
>Ga0255092_1000158_pt1 | contig 31648 bp, 38 predicted proteins | sample Colum_Yuk_RepC_8_2_FD_188454 | JGI IMG/M metagenome (GOLD analysis project Ga0255092, IMG submission 188454) | Freshwater microbial communities from Columbia River, Oregon, United States - Colum_Yuk_RepC_8d | ecosystem: Environmental > Aquatic > Freshwater > River | place: USA: Oregon...
CAGACAGTTGGGAGAAAGGCTTGTGGGTTGATGGACCGACTTACTTGGTGCCGAAGATGCGATCGCCCGCGTCTCCAAGACCAGGAAGAATATAGCCGTCGGCATTGAGCTGCCGATCAACCACGGCGGTGAATACCGGCACCTCGGGATGGGCATCATGAAAGGCCTTCAGGCCTTCCGGGCAGGTCAGCAGACAGACGAACTTGATCGATCGTGGATTGAGGGCCTTGATGCGCTGCACCGCAGCCACCGCCGAATTGCCGGTGGCGAGCATGGGGTCGACCACGATCACATCGCGCTCGGACATTTCCTGGGGCATCTTGAAGTAGTACTCCACGGCCTCCAGGGTGTCGTGATCCCGATACAGGCCAATGTGCCCGACCCTCGCGCCAGGCACAACGCTGAGCATGCCATCGAGAATCCCGGTGCCGGCCCGCAGGATGGACACGAGCACGAGCTTCTTGCCGTCGATGGCATAGCCCGTCATGGTCTCGAGTGGAGTCTCGATCTCCACCTCATGCAGCGGCATGTCCCGGGTGACCTCATAGGCCATCAGCATGGCGAGCTCATTGAGCAAACGACGAAAGCTGTTGGTACTTGCGTCCTTGCGACGCATCAGGGTCAGTTTGTGTTGCACCAGGGGATGCTGGATGACATGGACGTCGCGCATGGGGCAGGGGCTCCTCAGAACATCAAGGCAAAGCGGGTTTTCACCCGTCATTTTGCAGCACCCTCCGATCCTTGGGTCAGTGCGTCGTTTCGGGAAGAATGACTCGGGCAGCACGGGCTCCCCTCCCTCAGCGATCGCACGCGCTCAACGAGTGCAACACACGCCTCGCTGAGTGTTTCAAGTTCACCCGGATCGTCCATGTACAGGGTGCGGCCCGATCCCGGCAGAAAGTCGCCGGTGGTCCAGCCGATCGCGTGCTCACAGGGATCTTCGCCGGGTGCGGCATTGAAGTGGCCACAGAAGGGGCATTCATCGCCGGCCGGGGGCGCAGGCAACTCCAGAATCACGCGGTGTCTGAACACGTCGTCGAGCTGCGGATAGAACTCCGACTCGACATGGAAGAATTCCAGGGGAATCACGTCGCTGTCTTCGGCATTGCCCTGAAGCACGTCCATCAAGGGCCAGGCCGCCAGAAAGAAGTCGGCGAATTCGCCCAGGGTCATGGGCTCGGTCGTGGTGGTCTGGCTCGGGCCCAGCACGGTGTCATTGCTGTACTCATCCACAACGCGGTAGTGAATGACGCTCTGTTCGGTCCTTGCATAGACGCTGATGACATCACCCGTGACCGAGCGCAGACAGATCCTCGCGATCTCGACCTCGCCGAACTCAAGATCGGGGAGGTAATGGCCGCCCATGAACATCGGATGCATGCGTTCCAGGGCTCGCTGCTCGGTCTTCGACCAACCGATTTCGTCCACAAGAATCCGCACTTCCTCGTCGCGTCCTTCGTCGAGCATGGCCTTGAGCCGCTTGCGCAACACGGCCCCCTTGACCCTCGTGAGCAGGTACTTCTCGAACCGCTCGGGCCTGAAATAGGTCTTGGGGCGATATCGAAGATCGATGGGCTCGCTCATGATTGGCCCCCTTCGTTCGTCCGTTCATCGTGCGTCAGGGCATCACGCGTACGCGCCCCCTCAAGGCCCGGCTCATCGCTCTCCCAGGGCAGGGCCAGATCGTCGCGCCCGAAGTGGCCATAGGCTGCGGTGGGGTAGTAGATCGGCCGTTGCAGATCGAGATGGCGGATGATGCCGGCCGGGGTCAGGTCAAACTCCTGGCGCAAGGCCTCGACGATCTCGGCACTGCGTGCGCGGCTCACGCCTTCGGCTTCAACCACAAAGCTCACCGGCTCGGCCACGCCGATGGCGTAGGCCAGTTGCACGAGCGCTCGACCCGACCAGCCACGAACCACCACCTGCCTGGCCAGAAAGCGCGCCATGTAGGCCGCAGAGCGGTCGACTTTGGATGGGTCCTTGCCCGAGAAGGCGCCCCCGCCGTGAGGTGCGGCCCCGCCATAGGTGTCGACGATGATCTTGCGCCCGGTGAGCCCGGTATCGCCCTTCGGTCCGCCGGTCACGAAGCGGCCCGTGGGATTGATGAGCTCGCGATAGCTCGACGAACGCAGACCGGCGGGAATCACGGCATCGATGATGTCGCGACTCACCGCGGCCCTCAGCGATGCGGTGTCGATGTCGTCATCGTGCTGCGTGGACAGCACCACTGCCTCGATCGCTACGGGCATAGCCAAACATCAGGCCCTGATCGCCGGCGCCGATCACGCCGTCGTTGCGATCGACACCCTGGTTGATGTCGGCCGACTGCCCATTGAATCGCACTTGAATCTCGCAGCGCTCGGGGTCGATGCCGGTGGCGCTGTCGCGATAGCCCGCATCGCGAAGCACCTCGGTCACGATCCTGACGGCCCGCTCGCGCACCGCTCGAAACGTGTCGGGGCTGCGGGTCTTGAACTCGCCTGCGACCACCACGCACTGATCGGCCAGCAGGGTCTCGCAGGCCACCCGCGCAGTGGGCTCGATGCTCAGAAAGGCATCGAGCACGGCATCGGAGATGCGATCGGCCAACTTGTCGGGATGGCCTTCCGAGACTGATTCCGATGAAAACAAACCATGACGAACAGACATTGCTCACTCCTGTTTAGCCGCTTTGACGAGGCGTCGGGGGCGGCAAGCTGGATCAAATCCCCCTGGTCTGTTCGCCCCTGATGGAGCGGGTCAGACCCAACCCGAAAAGATGAACCGAAAAAGAAAAAGCCCTCCGCGCAAAACGAGGAGGGCCGACGATCCCGCTTGGTTACCGTTTCCGGTCACATCGCCTTTCGGCTGGCCACCTTGCCCGGGTAGGCAGGTTGGCGTGGGCGTCGGCCCAGACTCAAGATGTGCCTAAATTTTGAGCGATTCGCGGGAGGTCGTCAAGTGACCGCTCAAGAGCCAAAGGCTCACCCCGTGGGGCGTTGACAAGGCAATCGACCAACCGTGCAGTCTGGCCGCTCAGGCGACGAAAATCATTTGTGGCGAGGATCACTACCGCTTCTTCTCCGCGCCGGGTGATCAGCTGAGGGCCTTCTCTGAGCGTGAGATCAACAAGTTCGCTGAACCGGCTTTTAGCTTCTTGCAGTTGCCAAGTCCGCATGCGGATTGACTGATGAGTGGGACTATCCAGAATTTCTAGCAGTGTGTGTGCGATGACAAGTTCTCGGGCAGCAATTAGAGGCGGTTAGGTGCATCCATACGGTCGTGTAACACACGAACAATCACAATGCCGTTGTCCGATTCTCGAAAGTAAATCATGTGGCGCTCAACCCTCCAGCGGCGATAGCCCGGTCTGATGTGGCTGCAGCTCGGCGCTGATTTTGGTGATTTCGACAGAACAGCGAACGCTGCTGTGAGTGCGTCAATGTAGCGATCGGCCTGCTTCGCACTCCACTGTTTAGCTGTGTAAGACCAAATCAACTCCAGATCACGATCAGCCTCTGGTGTCAGCCGAAGGTCAGCCATGGCTGGCGCGCATCCTCTTCTTGAACGCGACGGCATCGAAGTGCTGCGGCTCTCCACTTTCCTCACCTTGGATCAGTGCAGTCCGGATCGCGTCCATTTCAGCGTTGCGCTCCTGCTCTCGGCGTATCAAATCGCGGATGTATTCGCTGTCGTTTGTGTAGTGCCCCGCGCTGATCTGAGACTTGATCCAGGTGTCTTGCTGATCAGTCAGGGTGATGGTTTTTCGCACGGTGCCCATGGCGCAATCTCTCAGGTCGGTCGTGATATAAACCAATTATCATACTATTGGTGCGATTGATGTATGGCTCGCGGTCAGACCATCAAGTCGGCCAAAGACTTCATGTCATCGACCCAGAGGTCAGGTTGGTGAGGCGTGCCACCGAAGGGGCGCTTGCGCCGGTCGATGAATGCGGTGTACATGCCCGCAGCCTTGGTGTAGGTCGCCACATGGGGCTTGAATGACTGAGCCTCTGCGACCGAAATGATCCTGTCGAACGGCACCCGGTGATGCGCCTTGGCGGCTTCGAGCATGTCGGGGTCGCCGTTCGAGAGCACGACGATCTTGTAGCGCGACTGCAGGCGGGCGAGCGCTTCAGGTACATCCGGAAAGCACTTCAATTCCTCGATGCAGCCGACCAGGTAACGAACCTCGTCGGGCGTGTACGTGATGCCGGCACGGTCCATGGTGTAGGCCACGGCGCGTTGACCGATCTCGCGGTACGAGGTGTGCTCCTTGTGCAGGAGCGCGTCGATCATCGAGTTCTCGAAATGTGTGCGACGCCACCAGGTCACGAACGAGCTCGGGTTACCCGCCCAGCCTTTGGCCTTCAGAAATGGCGCGGCGATTTCGGTCAATCCCTTTTGCATGTCGACCACAGTGCCGTACTGGTCGAACATGACCACCTTGATCTGCGTCTTCAGCTCCTGGGCCTCTTTTTGAAGCATTTCGCTGGAAGAACCGGGAGCAATTGAGGTCATGGGCAGATTCGTTCCGTCACCGAGCAGGCTCACTGTACGCTACCGCGACCTCTCACCTTCGGCAGTCGGTTCGCATGGGGACCTTCTGGCTGAGCTTGTGGGCGTAATCGTCCTGCTGTGGGCTACGAACCGTCGGTCAGGATGGAGGTTCGTCTTGAAAGGCGATATCGATGTCTCGTGCGCTGTGAAGTACTCGCACGATATCTATGCCATCTTTGATGGCGACATAAAAGATCACGTAACGCCCGAACGGGAAGCTTCTCAAATCCTTACGCACCTCGGCCCTGGCCCTGCCCATCAATGGTTGGGTCGCAATGAGCCTGAGCTTCTCATCGAGTCGATCCACCCAACGATCAGCTTGAGTCAAGCTGTCTTCGGCGATGTGGTCCCAGATGTCTAGGATGTCGGTCGCCGCTAATGGACGACGCGTGACGCGAGCCATTGCGCCCTACGTTGAAGCGCGGGCGCGTCGGGCACGGCCTTCACGCTTGGCCTCTTCCGGATCCCACGCCTTGCTGGTGCCGCTATCCATTCCTTGACGAATATCGTCTCGTAGCTGCTCCAGCTTGGCAGCTCGCAAAAGGTCGTGGTCGTTCATGATTCGGAGTGCCTCACGTACAACCTCGCTGGCCGAGGTGTACATGCCCGAGGCCACCTTGGATCGGACGAGTTCTTCAAGTTGAGGCGTGAGGTTGACGTTCATGCCCATCAGAGCGCTCCCTTGCTGATCGATCGAAGGGATTCTAACAAGGGATGTCCAAATTGGACATAAATTGACATTCACGATCCCGGCGAAAGCGGGGGTGCTGGCGATCCGTGTGCCCCGCTCACACCCGATACCTCATCGGCCCCGGCTCCCGCTCCTCGATCAACTTGCTGATGAGCTTGTGGACGTAATCGTCCTGCTCGTTTGAGATCGTGGCCATGCAGGCCCGGGCTTCTTCAAACCGCCCCTGCTCGCGAAGCAATTCGGCCAGTGTCAGTTCATGGCCCCAGGGCAGGTGGCTGGTGCCGCCTGCCTGCAAGAGCTCGGTGAGTCGCGCCATGCCGCCTCTTCTGCATCGCGGTGCTCGCGGTACTTGTGCCGATAGGGGTGGTTGAGCAAGCGCCAGTACCACAGCCGGGCCGCGATCTCCAGGGGCACCTCGGTCAGGGCTTTGATGCACTCGGGGAGTTGCTCTTCAGGAACCTCGCTCACCCGTGGCAGGTCGCTGTCGGTGTCGGTGCCGATCTCGACCAGGTCGCTCATCAGGATGAAGCGCCCGCATGTGCATCGGCGCAGCGCCGTACCGTTGGGCATGAGCGAGTTGTCTCGCCAGCCGTCCGTCCAGAATGCGTGGGCCGAGAAGTTCATCGACTGGTAGCGCGGCTCGGCATACCGCGCCCCGCAACACGGTGCGGCCAGGAGGCGAACGCCTCGGATCATGGTCATGGGTGGGCGCGCCGAGGAGACTTCGGAGTACCGTGCCGTCGCTGAAGGCTTTCGACATGTTCGATGTCGGTTTCTTTGCTGATCTGAAGACGGGCCATCTCCAGTCTTCCAACGCAAAATTGGACGCGGTTTGGGGAGATCACCACGTCAGTCGTCATAGCTGATTTGAGGTGTTTCGCAAGCTGGGAGAGCTTCAACACGCTTGGCGGAATGTCAGTCTTGAATTTTGAGTCACCACTGAACACGACCACCGACTTGATCGCACTGACCGGAAGGAAATCCAGCAGTTCTGCCACGGCACGAACATGCCGCATGTTTTGAAAGATCGGGTTCTGAAATTTGAACTTGGCCTTGTAGAGGACTTGAGTCCAAGTCGCGCTCTTGGCATTCGCGAATATCCAGCCCCTGTAGTCTTTCGTCTCGATCACGAACACACCGAATGGAGAAACCAGAATGTGATCGATCTCTGTGGTGCCGTCTTTCAGCTTGAGCGTGACGTGATTCAGAAGGTGAAATTCCGGCCCATTGAAGTGCGCCATGATCTCCCGTCTTACGAGGGCTTCACCGCGGTTCTGTAAGGATGAGACGCGATAGCTTCCGAGCCCGTAACCGATCGCGAGCGCAAGGGAAATAAGAACGAGACTCGTCACTTGCATTGCGGTTCAGTCCCTTGCGAGCGTTTCGGTCTTGTCTTCTGACGTCGGGAAGAGGGCGTCTAGCAACTCCCCTGCGGTCAACGGCCCTCTAAATTTATTTCGCTTCACATCCCGATAGTGGTGACGCGTCTTCCGATTGCCTGCAATGTCACGCTTACCTGGCTGAATCGAGGGCTTGTTAGCTTCAACCCTAGGCATCGGTTCTCGAGTATCACCTCCATAAAACAAGAAGTGATCAACATGCAGTTCTTCTGCGGTGTGCACAACCACGACGATGCAACTGCCCGGCATGCGACTGAAATCTAGCCGAACGGAGAATTTGCTGGCAGAGCCCTTGCTATGGACCTGCTTGACTTGTATGTAACGCAACTGATTGCCGCAAGCCAACACCAGATCAAATCCAGAATCGTCGACTTCGGAGTTGAAGATGCTCAGCGGTTTGTTCGGGTCACGACGCCACAGTTCACCGCCCAGGTCGGCGACCATTCGATGTACTAAGACGTTCTCAAAATAGGAAGAGCGCTCAGCAAGCGCAGTTCGGTATTGATCGGCATGGGTCATTAGGTCTCTCCAAGTCGGTAGCGCCATGCTGGCGAGGCAGTGCGATCCGGATTCAGTATCAAAGCAACTCTCGCCGACTGCTACACAAAGCCCGCCGTTCATTTAACCCAGTACGACAATCTGCACGACCGGGACTTTTCAGAGTGGGGCCCTCGCCGCCCCGAATGTTGTGCTCGGTAAAACACATGGCGCGCACAGAGAACGAATGCACGGCACGGATGCCGATACTGCTCAGGAGGTCAGCTAACAAATTATTTGATACCGTGAATCTAAAAGTTCGCTCCGTGATTGCAGCCCTTGCCCTAGCCCTGACTACCACGGGCGTGCATGCGCATGCCGGCAGGACTAACGCATCTGGATGCCACAGCAGCAAGAGCGGTGGCTATCATTGCCATGGCGGATAGAGCCCCAGCGCAAGTTCAGGTGCAGCGAAAAGCTCAGGCAAAAATGTAGGTGCGAATGAACTCAGATCCAGTCAGCGCTCGGCATTTGCAAGCAATAACCCTTGTCCGGTTACAGGGCGCGCCTCGGGTGCCTGGGCGGGATACCACGTCGATCACATCGTGCCCCTGGCCTGTGGCGGCTCCAATTCGCCTGGCAACATGCAGTGGCTGCCAGCCCGCGAGAACATGCGCAAGGGGGCTATGGGATGTGGGCGTTAGGCAATTCCGCAGATTGCCGATAGTAAAACTGATGCAATCGGATTTCCTAAACACCTATCTGATCTTGACTGCCCCAAGAAAGGGCTGACCTATTCTTTCCAGCGCCTTTTTCTCGATCTTTTTTAACTGCTTTTGAGAAATCTTGAAAGCGATCGGAGCTTCTGATCGCAGTTGTACGGGAGCGGCTGTTCTGGGTTTGACGTAGACGCACCGCTCCTGCTTGGCCGCCCGCCCTTCAGTGGCTCCCCGACCCCTGCAGAATCCCCAGCCGCGCCTGAACGCGTTGCAGCAGTTCGTCCTCGCCGCGCTCGCTATGGATGGCCTGCAGGTTGCTCAACATGCGGATCAGGATCTGCCGCGCCGAGGCCGGATGCAAAAGCCGTTCGGGGCGCATGCCGTACGGGGCCGCGCGCCGCTCCAGGTCCGCCTGATTCAGGCTGTCACCGGTAAACGGATCCAGAATGGCGATGCCCTCGCGCAGCCGCGCCCGCAACAGAAAATGCCCCGGGAACGGCACCCCATCCACCTCCAGCCCCATGGGGCGCACCAGTTCGCTGAACAGCACGGCCAGCGTGATCGGAATGCCTCGACGGGTTTTCAGCACCTTGTGCAGGTAGCTGTTGTCGGGGTTGTAGTAGTCGTGCGCGTTCCCCGCGAAGCCCTTGTCCTTGTAGAAAAACACCAGAGCCCGCTGCAGCCGCTCGCGCTCGGTTGATGCGCCGCGGCAGTGTTGGGCCATCTCGGTGGCCAGCTGGTCGAACTCGGACAGGGCCGATTGCAGGTCGAGCATGGGATCGGCGTCGAGCGCAAGGCTGAAAGCGGCTTCCAGCAGCGGAATCGACTGCGAATCCTCAACCAGCAGGCGAAAGTATTCGAGCGCGTTCAGGGGCTCGAAACGCAAGGGGGTCGGGTCGGCAGCCATGGCGGCATGATGCCGCAATCGGGCCTAAGCCGCGGTCTTCAGCGTGAAGTCCACATGGACTGCGGTGTACGGGAATTCGATGCGACCCTGCTCATCCTTGCGCAGCACACCCGCGTTCAGCAGCAAATGAACATCGGCATGCACAGCGCGAACATCTCGGCCAACGCGTCTTGCCGCTTCACGCAATGAAACGGGCCCCGCACCCGTCAGTGTCTTGACCAGTGTCATCCGGTTGGGAGCAAGAACTTTCCAGAGCAGGTCGAACGATTCGAATGAAATCCGCTCATCGTGCCGCTTGCCCGAAAAGGCGGATTTGAGTCTCTCTTTGAAGGATTCGGCTGAATCGACCGTGAACGTGACCGCGCCCATTTCACTTCTCCTTCCATCGATCGACTTCTGCGAGAAAGTCGTCCAGCAATTGGTCAACCGAGACGAATGCGTAGGGCCTTTCGATCTCGCCCGAATGGTAGTGGTCGCCCTTGCCCAACTCGTTGTCGTATCGCAAGACGCATTCGCCTCGAACCACGTAGGCAAGCCTGTACTTGAAGTGATGCCGTGACCCTGCCATCGGTTGCTCAAGGGCCCAGACCACGACCTCGATGAACCCGGTTTCGAGCACGCGGCGCTCTCGAAGGAGGAGCCTTGCTTTCATGTTGCTCAAATTAGCAACATTCAGGATTTGTTGTCAAGAAGAACAACACCGTCTTTCTGCACTCAAGGCCCACTGCGTCCGTCAGAAACCGCGGGAGGCATCCAGGTGGTGAACGACACGGACCAGGCCTTCGGTTTGAGGAATCAAATCAACCGGCCGCGCATTAAGCGCCCGGTTGTCGCTGTTGAGCCATTGGCGCGCCGCCTGCTCGCTGCCGACGATGGAGTCCAGCGAACGGAAAACGCGTACGAGCAGCAGGGCAAACTCCCACTCCTTGCGGCGCTCATCAAGCAGGTAATCGCCGTTGTAGAGGCGAGCGATGGTGGGTGGGTTGACCCCCAGAGTCCTGGCCAGCTCGCTTCGCGAGAGGCCTAACTGCTCCGCCGCCCGGGCAACTGCCTTGGTCAACACCGAGGCCGGGTTGGGCTTTGCAGTTCTTGTGCAGGCAGACTCGCTCATGGTCTCTCGAATTTCTGTAGAAACAACGATTCGCAAAAATTTCCCTGGAAGCGGGGCGGTTCAGCCCGTTGTCTGGCCTAAGCCGCGGTCTTCAGCGTGAAGTCCACATGGACTGCGGTGTACGGGAATTCGATGCGACCCTGCTTGCCCTTGCTCAACTCGTATCAACTCAATGCAGAGCCGCCAAGGCCGCTTCCGGTGCGCGATCCAGAACCTTCAGAAGCGCCTTGGCAGCGCCCGTTGGGCACCGCTTGCCTTGCTCCCAGTTGCGAATGGTATCGAGTGAAACATCAATACGCTCAGCAAATTCGGCTTGGCTGAACCCCAGGCGCCTGCGCACTCGGCGAGCGAACTTCGCTGCATCGAGCATCGCTTCGGCAGAATCAGCCGCCTGGTGCCTTGCAATATCGGCCTCGGTCGTTGCATCGACGCGATGTGCATCGATCCGGCCCGCCCGCTTGGTTTTGGGGGCCTCGACGTCAATTTTCATTCGAACGTTTTTCATTCCGGATCACCAAACGCTGAGGCTGCGTAGGCGAAATCGAAGCCGCGCTGTTGGAAACAGGCTTCGCTTTTTGATTGATCCCACTCGAATTCCACAGGCCGAGGGTAGTTCAATGAACTACCCCCGGGCAAGTCAATTCGCAAACGCAGCAGATCCCGTAATGGCACGCCGTGATTACTTGGCGTACTTGCGGAACTCGGGCTTGCGCTTTTCTTTCAGCGCACTGACCCCTTCGCGGGACTCTTCCGTGTCGTAGTACAGCTTGAGCGCGTACATGCCCAAGCCCGCGATGCCAGCCTGATGGGCGGTGTCCATGTTGAAGCTGCGCTTGGCAATGGCGATCGCGGTGGGGCTGCGCTCGCAGATCGTCTCGGCCCATTCCTGCACGGTGGCGTCGAGCTGATCATGCGGCACACAGATGTTGGCCAGGCCCATGGCCACGGCTTCTGCACCCGAGTAGCGCTTGTTGAGATACCAGATCTCGCGGGCTTTTTTCTCACCCACCACACGGGCGAGAAACGCCGTGCCATAGCCCGGATCAACCGAACCCATCTTGGGACCCACCTGGCCGAAGATGGCCTTGTCGGAGCAGATGGTCAGGTCACAGATCGTGCACAGCACATTGCCGCCGCCGATCGCAAAGCCCTGCACCCGGGCAATCACGGGCTTGGGCACACTGCGAATGGCTTCGTGCAGATCTTCCATCGGCAGGCCGATGGTGCCGCGGCCGTCGTAGTTGCCATCGTGTGCCGATTGGTCGCCACCGGTACAGAAGGCGCGATCGCCCGCGCCCGCCAGCACGATGCAGCCGATCTCGCGGTCGTAGCCCGCCAGGTTCAGGGCCTTGATGAGCTCTTCGCAGGTGGTGCCGCGAAAGGCGTTCATCTTGTCGGGCCGGTTGATGGTGATCCAGGCCACGTGGTTGCGGACTTCGTACAGCAGGTCTTCGAATTGCATGAGAGTGCTCCAGAAATAGGGGGTTGATCGGCAGCTGAAGAGGGGGCGCGCGAGGTTTAGCCGTGCATGGTCAGGCCGCCCGAGACGCTCAGCACCTGACCCGTGATGAAGGCGGCGTCGCCGCTGCCCAGAAACGCGATGGCGCCGGCCAGATCGTCGGGCTGGCCCAGACGACCGAGCGGGATCGCCCGCTTGAAGGCCTCGATCAGCTTCTCGGGATTGCTCGCGCCTTCTGCAACACCCGCAAGCAATGCGGTGTCGGTGGGGCCGGGGCACACCACATTGATGGTGATGTTGTGGCGGGCATGCTCACGCGCCAGGGTTTTGGACAGCGCCACCAGCCCGCCCTTGCAGGCGGAGTAGACCGCTTCGCCCGAGGAGCCGCCGCGGGCTGCATCAGAGGCCACGTTCACGATGCGACCCACACCGCGGGCCGCCATGCCCGGCAGCACGGCATGGTGCATGTGCAGGGCGCCGGTGAGGTTGATGGCGATGAGACGGTCCCACTCAGCCGGGACGGTTTTGGTAAAGGGCTTGAAGACATCCCAGCCGGCGTTGTTGACCAGCACATGGCAGGGGCCAAGCTGCGCCTCGGCGGCGCTCACGGCGGCATCGACCTGAGCGCGGTCGGTGATGTCGCACTGGAAGGCGGCGGCAGCGCCACCTGCCTGGGTGATCTGGGCAGCCACGGCTTGAGCGGCCGCGAGGTTCATGTCGAACACCGCAACCTTGGCGCCTTCCTGAGCAAAGCGGCGGCAGGTGGCCCCGCCAATGCCGCCGCCGCCGCCGGTCACTATGACCATCTTGCCTTGCAGGTCCTTCATGCTTTTCTCCACGATGAATAGGGGTTGTCTGAGGGGGTTGTCTGAAAAGCCATATCTGACAACATGTTGACAAATGATAGGCTAAGATCTCGTTCGTGTGCAAGCCCTCCATTGAACGAGAATTTCGGTTTTTCAAATGGAACAAAGCGATAAAACCCGAATCGAGATGGCCAACCGGATCTTCTTCAAGCTCTATCAATGTGCCAATATGATGCATAAAACCGGCACTCGAGCGGTTCTTGACGAGGGCCTGACGACGCAGCAGTGGGCGGTGTTGGGCGCGCTCTCAAGAAGCGAGGCCGCACCCGGCATGAACATGGGCGATCTGGCGCGTTACCTGATGGTGAGCCGCCAGAGCCTGTCGGGACTGATCACCCGCATGGAGCGCGATGGCCATGTGAGCGTGGCGCCCGATGAGCACGACCGCCGCTCGCGCAGGGTGGTCATGACGCCCTCAGGCCATCACCTCTGGACGAAGCAGGCGCTGCCCAAGATCAGGGCGTATTACGGGCGCGCGCTGGAGGATTTCTCGATCAGCGACATGGCGCACGTGCTGCACTACCTGCTCAAGCTGCTTGAGAACATGCAGACCATCGATCAGGCTGATGACGAGGCGTCCGAGCAGGTCGGGCTGGGGGCACGGGCCATCGACAGGATGCAGGTCGATTGAGTTCCGGGATGCCGGTCGATTGAGTTCCGCTCAGTGGAACCAATTGCCCCAAAGCCTGGGAGCATTCGTACGATCGGGTCAGACCCAGTCGAGACCCGAGAATGATCAGAGACCAAGCGAAGCTGGATGCGCTGCTCAGCGCCACGCGAGCCTTTGTGCGCGAGGTGGCCATCCCCAACGAGCAGCGAGTCGACGAATGCGACAACGATCTCCCGGCTGAACTGGTCGAGCAGATGCGCCAACAGGGGTTGTTCGGCTGGTCGATCCCTGAGGAGTACGGCGGTGCGGGTCTGACCACCGAGGAGTTGGCGCTCGCCAATATCGAACTCTCGCAGTGCTCGGCGGCCTACCGAATCCGCGTGGGCATGAACACGGGCGTCGGCGCCGAGTCGCTGGTTCAGGATGGCACCCGCGAGCAGAAGGACCACTATCTGCCCTTGTTGGCCACCGGCCAGGTCACTGCGTGTCTGGCCCTCACCGAGCCTGAGGCCGGGTCTGATGCCACCAGCATCACCACGCGCGGCCAACGTCAGCCAGACGGCACGTATCTGCTCAGCGGTCATAAACGCTACATCACGCTGGCACCCATCGCTGATCTCTTCACCGTCTTTGCCCGAACCGAGACTGACAGAAAGCCCGCGGACAGCATCAGCGCCTTTCTGGTCAGGCGCGAAACCCCGGGATTGAGCACCTCCGCGCCAACGCCCAAGATGGGTCAGCACGGCAGTCCGATCGGTGAGGTGTTCCTTCAGGATTGCCCCGCTCATGAGAGCGCCATCATCGGTGGCATCCCGGGACGCGGCTTTCGGACAGTCATGAAGACGCTGAACAAGCAGCGTATCAACCTGGCTGCGCTATCGATCGGGCCAGCCATTCGCTTGCTCGATGAAGCACTGAGGTATGCCAACACGCGGCGTCAGTTTGGGCAGTCGATTGGCAGCTTCCAGCTGGTGCAGGCGATGCTCGCCGATTGCAAGGTGGAGGTCGAAGCCGCGCGGGCGCTGGTACTCGAGACGGCCCGCAAGCGCGATCGAGGCGAGGATGTGACCCTCGAAGTCTCGATGTGCAAGTACTACGCAACCGAGATGTGCGGACGAGTGGCGGATCGCGTGGTGCAGATTTTTGGTGGCCAGGGCTACGTCAAGGAATCGGGCATCGAGCGGTTCTACAGGGACGTGCGTGCCTTTCGGATCTACGAAGGCACCAGCCAGATTCATCAGATCGGCATCGGCAAGGGATTGCTCAAACGCGCTCAGGCGCAGGCCGGGAAGGGGGATGCATGAAGGGGGATGCATGAAGGGCATCCATCAAAGCCGAGTAAATCAGGCCCGTCATCAAACAGTGCCCAGCTGCATCTCCAGCCGCCGAACCATCGCCTGGAGCGGCGGGCCGACGGTGTCCTGAAACTGCTGCAACGACATCTGCTCGACAGGTACCGCGCAATTGAACGCCAGCGGCGCTTCGGAATCGATTGCGCGCATGGGCACCGCCAAGGCGAGATAGCCTGGCCGATGTTCCCCATCGGAGACACAAAAGCCGCGCTCGATGACGCTGCGACGCGCCTGCTTCAGGCGTTGCGGAAACCCCTGAAACCCCGCAGGGTCGACCAGCGCCGCGCGGTTCAGCAACGCAGTTCTTTGCGATTCGTCGATCGCCAGAAGCAATGCACGCCCCATGGCGCTGCGCAGCAGATTGCGGGGTGCGCCGATATCGGGTCGGGTCGCGCTGCTCTCGTCATGTCGAACCGATTCGACGAACACAACACCCAGCTGGTGCAGGGTGCCGAGATTGACGTTCACCCTGAACCGCCTGGCGAGTTCGTACATGGCAGGTCGTGCGAGCTGGCGAATCCGCATACTGGTCAGCAGGGGATACCCCAGCGAGACCACCCCCCAGGCCAACTGATACTTGCCTTGGCTGTTTCGGTACAGGTAACCCAGCTCCACCAGAATGCAGGTCAGCCGGGAGACCGTCGATTTCGGCAGCCCCGTGGCTCTGACAATCTCGCTGTTGCCCATCACCGGCTTCTCAGGCGAGAAGCAGGTGAGCACTTCAAACGCGCGCGAGATCGCCATGCCCCAGGCGCGTTCGGAGCGAACGGGCGAGCTTTGAGGTGTTGTCACACTCGGGTCGGGGCGATTCCTCGTGGCCATGCGAGCGCGCTTGGTGGCCTACGCCGCGGTCAGTTAGGGCCGAGCACGCAACTAGACGAAATACTGGGCCTCAAACACAAAATTTCCGACGGGCTCTAGAGTCCGCAGTCATGCCGACACTTCGACGTAATCCACCCGACTTTCGGGCTGCGGTACGGGTAACCCGTCTTCACGCAGGCCTTCAATATGGAAGGCAATCGCTGATCGGATCTCTTCTTCAGCTTCCAGTTCCGTACTCCCGGTAGCCACGCAACCGGGTAAGTCAGGCACGTACGCTGAAAAGTTTTGTCCGGCTCGTTCAATAACAATCGCGTATCGCATCGTCACCTCAGTCTTTCAGCCCAGCTTGTTTCAAAATGCTGTTAAGCGTTCCTGGTGCCAAATCATCGCTGGGTTTACCAGCGACTGTGACCCTGCCAGGTTTACTTGGGTGCTTGAACTGCCGATGGCTACCGCGGGTAGCCACTAGATACCATCCGTCGACTTCTAGTCTTCGAAGGATCGCTAGGACTTTCACAAACGAACTAGACGTTTAAAAGTCAACAAAGATGGTGGCCAAGGGCGGAATCGAACCACCGACACGCGGATTTTCAGTCCGCTGCTCTACCAACTGAGCTACTTGGCCAGGCTGTGTCACACAGCCGCGGTCAGGCGACCGCAGAGCCGGTGAGTCTACCCCAAGGCGGGGCAGGCCACAAACCGGCCTGACCCGCTTGTCCGTGATCTTCAAGCCCCTCCCTATAATCTCCCCATGAATCTGCCTTTTGCGCTGCCCCCCTCCAATGCCCCGCGTCATGTGGATGCCGCCGTGGTGGGTCGGGGCGCGGTGGGTGCGGCCGCCGCGCTCGGCCTGGCGCAGGCGGGTCTCAAGGTGGCCCTGATCGGTCCTTCAACGCCTCATTCAACCGACACCTCCTGGGATCCGCGCGTCTTTGCGCTGTCGCCCGCCAGCCGTGCCCTGCTTGAGTCCTTGCGCCTGTGGGATGCCCTCGATGCCTCGCGCGTGGCCCCGGTGTACGACATGCGGGTGCACGCAGGGGCCGGTGCCACTGCGCCGCAGTTGCACCTCGATGCCTATCGGGGTCAGGTGCCGGCGCTGGCCTGGATCATCGAGAACCGCAATCTTCAGGGCACGCTCGATGCCGCTCTGCGCTATTCCCCCGTGCAGCTTCTCGATGAGCGGGTCTCGGGCCTGGAGATCACCGCGTCCGGCCCGGCGGGCCGCGCGCGCTTGAGTTTTGAGTCGGGCACGAGCCTGTCCGCCCGCTTTGTGGTGGCAGCCGATGGCATTGACTCCTCCCTGCGCGCCCTGGCCGGTATTCAGGCGCGTCTGACCGACTACGAGCAGACCGCGCTGGTAGCCAACTTTGATTGCAGCCTGCCGCATGCCGATACCGCCTGGCAATGGATGGATGAGTCGCTCGGCGTGCTGGCCCTGCTGCCTCTGCCGGCTGGCGTGCAGCCCGGCCGTGTGAGCATCGTGTGGTCGGCCCCTAAGACTTTGGCTGAAGAGCTCCTCGCCCTCTCGCCCGAGGCCCTGGCCGAGCGCGTGTCGCAGGTCACCCATGCAGCGCTTGGCACGCTCACGCCCATCAGTCCGGTGCGCTCCTTTGCCTTGCGCGGGGTGCGCGTGCCGCGCCTGATCGGTGATCGTCTGGTGCTGGTGGGCGATGCCGCACATGCGGTGCATCCGCTGGCAGGGCAGGGCATGAACCTGGGCTTTGGGGATGTGGCCGAGCTCCTGAAAGTAGTGCGCGGCCGCGAGCCCATTCGTGACTGGGGCGACCCCCTTCTTTGGCGTCGCTATGAGCGGGCGCGCCGCGGCGCGGTCGATACCCTGCAGGATGTGATCGATGGCCTGCACCGGCTCTTCGGCCCCGTGCCAGCACCGCTCGCATGGATGCGCGACCTGGGCTGGCGCGCGGTGGCTGCATCGGGCTGGGCGCGGCGCCAGCTGGTGGCGCAGGCCGTGCGATGATGAACAAGCAAAGGCCTGGCCTGACTGGAATACTCATGAATCGATCAAATGTTGTTGTTTTTGTCCTGCTCATGGCTCTGGGTCTCGGCGCATTTACGGCTCAGGCCCAGACCGGCACGTCCACGGTGCCCGGTGCTTCCAGCGGTTCAGCGGGCGCGGCCAGTACCAGCACCGGCGCCGCAGGCGACCCCACCCCAGCCATTCGCGCCGCCGTCGAAACCTGGCTTCAGGGCCGCTACAAGGTCGATGGCGTTCGACGCACGCCGGTGGCAGGTCTGTGGGAAGTGCAGATCGGCACCGATCTCATCTATGTCGATGACAAGGCCCAGCATGCGCTGGTGGAAGGCCAGCTCGTGGAGCTGCGCACCAACCGCAATCTCACCCAGGAGCGCATCGAGGCGCTGAGCGCGGTCGACTTCAAGGACCTGCCCTTGAACATCGCCATTCGCCAGGTGATCGGCAAGGGCACTCGCAAGGTGGCGGTCTTTGAGGATGCCAACTGCGGGCACTGCCGCAACCTGCGTCGCGAGCTGCTCAACCTCACCGACGTCACGATCTACACCTACACCGTGCCCATCCTGGCCTCGGATTCCGAGGTCAAGGCTCGCCAGGCCTGGTGTGCCTCCGACAAGGTCAAGGCCTGGAACGAGCTCATGCTCAATGGCAAGGTGCCCGACAACAAAGGCACCTGCGACAACCCGGTGGCCAAGGTGAGCGAGCTCGCCCGCAAGCTGCGCGTGACCGCCACGCCCACGATGATCTTTGCCAATGGCAAGCGCCAGACGGGCGGTGTACCCGCGCCACGCCTGAAGCAGCTCATCGATGAGAACGGCCGCGAAGGCTGAGGAGACGTCCATGTTTGACGGACAACGTCTGAGCCTGGCTCGCATCGAGCCGGGCATTGCGCTCATGCGCATGATCAACAACGCCGGTGGCTTTCTCGACGACGCGAGCGAGACCGAGCTCGCCTGCGCACTCGATCTCATCGATGCGGCCACCGACCTGCGCGCCGTGGTGATCACCGGGGCGGCAGCCGATGTCTTTGTGCGTCACTACGATGTGCAGGTGCTTGAGGAGCGCGGCCGGCAACTCGCCGCCCGGGGCTTGAGTTTTTCACTGGAGCGCAAGGTGCCCGAGTCGGCCTATCTGCGCTGCCTGCGGCGTATCACCGAGAGCCGTCTGCCCTATGTGGCCGCCATCAATGGGGTGGCCATGGGAGGCGGCTTTGAGCTGGCCCTGGCCTGCGACCTGCGCATTGCGCAATCCGGCGACTATCCGATCGGCCTGCCCGAAGTGAACATCGGTCTGCTGCCCGGCGCGGGTGGCACTCAGCGCCTCACGCGGCTGGTGGGGCAGGCTGTGGCCATGCGCTCGCTGCTGCTGGGTCGCACCTGGGGCCCTGAGCAGGCGGCCGCCCAGGGTCTGGTGGATGAATGCGTGCAAGGCCCGGCCCTGGATCGGGCGCTGAGCCTGGCGCGCGAACTCGCCGCGCTGCCGGCGCTTGCCGTGGGCCACATCAAGCATCTGGTTCGGGCCGCGGCAAGCCAGGGTCTGGCTGAGGGCATGGCCGCCGAGCGCACGCTCTTCTGTGACCTCATGGTGAGCGAGGCATCCATTGCGCGCATGCACGAGATGAACGTCGGGCAGCGCAAGATCACCGGTTGATCAGCGCGGCACCAGCATCCACATCCGGCCGTCGGCCTTCATGCGGCCGGCCACATCACCGGCCGCTTCGCCAAAGCCCCAGAACACATCGGCGCGCACCGCGCCGATGATCGCGCCGCCCACATCCTGCGCCACCATCAGCCGCTCCAGGGGGGCGTTGCGCATCGGCTCGCGCGTGCTGAGCCACACCAGGCTGCCCAGCGGCACATGGCGGCGGTCGACCGCAATCGAGCGCAAGGCGGTCAGGGGCACGCCCATGGCGCCGGGCGGGCCCGCCTGCGCATCCGCCGGTGCGGGCAGTTCCCGAAAGAACACCTGGCTCGGATTGGTGTGCATCAGCTCGCGAGCCTGCGCCGGATTGGCTCTGAGCCAGGCCCGGATGCCCGGTGCACTGACATCCTGCGAGGCCATCAGGCCGCGATCGATCAGGGTGCGCCCAATGGCCCGAAACGGATGACCATTCTGGTTGGCATAGCCAATGCGCACCACCTGGCCATCGGGCAGTTGCACCCGGCCCGAGCCCTGAATCTCCAGAAAGAAAGCATCCACCGGATCATCGGCCCAGAGCAGCACATCGGCGGCCGGCAGCCCGCTGCGTTCGATTTCGGCCCGATCGGCATAGGGCACCACCCGATCGCCCTGCAGCCGCCCACGCAGGCGCATGCCCGACAGGCGCGGCTCGATCGAGGCCAGCTCGATCGTGATCAGATCGCGCGGCGGCGCATAGATCGGCACCTGACTGCTTGAGCGGCGCTGACGGCTGCCCCGGATCAGGGGCTCGTAATAGCCGGTCACGAGCCCGCGCGGGCTGCTCCCGGCCTCGCCGAGTTCACGCGCCACAAACCGGCGCTCGAGCCAGGCGCGCAGGGCAGGGGGCGAGCCCACCGGCAGGGCTGCGAATTCCGCACACAGCACAGGCCAGGGCCCCGGCGGATTGCGCATCGCGCACTGCCGGCTGATGCCGCGATCCAGATCCGTGAGGTCATCCTGCAACCAGCCGGGCAGGGCGCTCAGCGCCATGGCCGGGCCGAGCGGGGTGGTCGCGGCCGATCCTCCTGCAGCAGACTGGGAACCCGCCTGCGTTGCCGCTTGGGGGGCGGGTCCGGGAGTTTGCGCTTGCCCGGTCGTCGACGGCACCGGCCCTGCCGCAGGGCGTGCAGGTTTGACAGGTGCCGCCCCGCGAGGCGCACCACAGGCGGTCAGCAGGGCGGTGCATGCGATCATCGCAACCCATGAGCACGCAACAGACAGGGTGGTCTTCAGCATGTGGGTGATTTACCTCGAGGCAGGCGCGGTACTCGCGCTCGTGATCTTCATCGTCTGGTGGACGATGCGGGGCAAGAAGTAGCGGCGGCTTTTGCGCTCAATGCAGGGTGCGCCCGGGCGGATGGCCCTGGGAGTCGGCGGCGTCAGACGCCGCATCGGCTACATCGGCCGAGAGCCTGAAGGGCGCGATCGGCACATCAAAGCGGGTGCCGTCGTCAGCCACAAAGAAAAAGCTGCCCTGCATCAGCCCGTTGGGCGAGGGAATCTGGCTTGCGCTGGTGTATTCAAAGGCCTGGCCAGGCTTGAGCAGGGGCTGATGGCCCACCACACCCAGGCCCTTGACCTCCTGGGCCTCGCCGGTTTCGCCTTCGATGATCCAGTGGCGGCTGATGAGTTGCGCGGCCACCGAGCCGTGGTTCGCAATCTCCACGGTGTACGCGTGCCGATAGACCTGCGTTGCAGGATCCGACTGCTCGGGTAGGTATCGAGCCCGCACCGAGACGCGGATGTCATACTGGGGTTTCTTGCCGGGGTCTGTCACAGGGCCTCCTGAGCAGCCCATTCTATTGCCTCCTCCATCGCCATGACCGACATGCCTGCACGCGCATCCCGGGATGTGCGCATCGCGCCTTCCATCCTGTCCGCCGACTTCGCCCGTCTGGGCGAAGAAGTTCGAGCCATTGAAGCCGCTGGCGCCGCACTGGTGCACTTCGACGTCATGGACAATCACTATGTGCCCAACCTCACCATCGGGCCCATGGTCTGCGCGGCCATCCGCCCGCATGTGAGCATTCCGATCGATGTGCACCTGATGGTGAGTCCGGTTGATCGCCTGGCCCAGGATTTCGCCAAAGCCGGCGCCAATCTCATCACCTTTCATCCCGAGGCCTCCGACCACATCGACCGCTCGCTGCAGGCGATACGCGATGCCGGTTGCAAGGCAGGCCTGGTCTTCAATCCGGCCACCCCGCTGCACTATCTCGACCATGTCATGGACCGCCTCGACATGATCCTGCTGATGTCGGTCAATCCGGGGTTTGGCGGCCAGAGCTTCATCGGATCGGCCCTGCCCAAGATCCGCGCCGTGCGCGAACGCATCGATGCCCACATGGCGGCCGGCGGCCAGCCCATCTGGCTGGAGGTCGATGGCGGGGTCAAGGTCGACAACATCGCGGCGGTGGCCGCAGCTGGCGCAGACACCTTTGTGGCGGGTTCTGCGGTCTTTGGTGCACCCGACCCCCAGGGGGGCTATCGCGGCATCATCGACCGGCTGACCCAGGCCGCCCGACAGGCTGCCTGACATGACTATCCATGCCGTCATCATCGATCTCGATGGCACCCTGCTCGACACCGCCACCGATCTGGCCAACGCGGTCAACCTCATGCTCACCGAGCTTGGCCGGCAGGCCTTGCCCGAGGCCACCATCGCCACCTTTGTGGGCAAGGGCGCCGAGGTGCTTGTGCACCGGGCTCTGGGCGGGCATGTCGATGCCCGGGCCGAGCCGGCCCTGCATGAGCGCGGTCTGAATGCCTTCTATCGTCACTATGAGGTGCAAAACGGCCTGACCGCAAAAGCCTACGCGGGCGTGCATGAGGGCCTTGAGGCCATGCGGGCCGCCGGCCTCAAGCTCGTGTGTGTCACCAACAAGCCCCAGCGCTATGCCGACTCCCTGCTCGAGCGGTGTGGCATGGCCGGTCACTTCGAGTTTGTGCTCGGGGGCGATGCGCTGCCCCGCAAGAAGCCCGACCCCCTGCCCATGCTGCATGCCGCGCAGCGCCTGGGCGTGGCGCCTGAACACACCCTGGCCATTGGCGATTCGGTCAACGATGCGCTGGCCGCCCGCGCAGCGGGCATGCGGGTGTTTGTCGTACCCTATGGCTATAACGAAGGCCACGATGTGCACGCACTGGATGCAGACGCGGTTGTGGCCAGCCTGCTCGACGCCGCACAACGCATCGCCACTCCATGACCGAAATCGAATTCCGCGCGCTCGCCGCGCAGGGCTACAACCGCATCCCGCTGCTCGCCGAGTGCCTGTCCGACCTCGACACCCCGCTCTCGCTCTACGTCAAGCTGATCGATCGCGACAAGCGCGGCAACAGCTTCTTGCTGGAGTCGGTGGTGGGTGGCGAGCGCTTCGGGCGCTACTCCTTCATCGGCCTGCCTGCGCGCCAGCTCGTGCGGGCCAACGCCGATCGCATCGAGGTAGTCCGTGATGGCCAGGTGATTGAAACCGCCCAGGGCGATCCGCTGGAGTTCGTGCGTGAGTATCACCAGCGTTTCAAGGTCGCGCTGCGCCCGGGCCTGCCGCGCTTCTGTGGTGGCCTGGCAGGCTACTTTGGCTACGATGTGGTGCGTTTCATTGAGCCGCGCCTCGGGCCCTCCACCAAGCCCGACCCGATCGGCACGCCTGATGTGCTGATGCTGGTGGTCGATGAGCTGGCCATCGTCGACAACCTGCGCGGCAAGCTCTATCTCATCGTGTATGCCGATCCGGCCCAGCCCGATGCCTATGCCCAGGCCCGTCGCCGCTTGCGCGGCCTGCAGGCGCGTCTGGCCCAGTCGGCCTTCGAGCCTGAAGACGCGCCGCTGCCGCAGTCCGAGATCATTCGCGAATTCGATCGCACCGACTACCTCGCCGCCGTGGCCCGCGCCAAGGAATACATCGTGGCGGGCGATGTCATGCAGGTGCAGATCGGCCAGTGCCTGCGCAAGCCCTTTGCGCACACGCCGCTCTCGCTCTACCGCGCGCTGCGTTCGATCAATCCCTCGCCCTACATGTACTACTACGACTTCAGCGACTTTCAGGTGATCGGCGCCTCGCCCGAGATCCTGGTGCGTCAGGAGTCGCAGGAGCAGCTCGACGCAAGCGGTGCCATGACGAGCCAGGGTACCAAGGTCACGCTGCGGCCGATTGCCGGCACGCGCAAGCGCGGCCTCACCCCCGCGCAAGACGAAGCCCTTGCGGCCGAGCTGCTCGCCGATCCCAAGGAGCGGGCCGAGCACCTCATGCTGATCGATCTGGCCCGCAACGACATCGGCCGCATTGCGCACATCGGTACCGTGAAGGTCACCGATCAGATGGTCATCGAGAAGTACTCGCACGTGCAGCACATCGTCTCCAACGTGGAGGGCACGCTGCGCCCGGGGCTCGATGCCATCGATGTGCTGCGCGCCTCATTCCCGGCCGGCACGCTCACCGGCGCGCCCAAGGTGCGGGCCATGGAGATCATCGACGAGCTCGAGCCGGTCAAGCGCGGCATCTATGGCGGCGCCTGCGGCTACTACAGCTGGTCGGGCGAAATGGATGTGGCCATCGCGATTCGCACGGGCGTGCTCAAGGACGGCACGCTCAATGTGCAGGCCGCGGCCGGCGTGGTCTACGACTCCATTCCCGAGGCCGAGTACCAGGAGACCGAGGTCAAGGCTCGCGCCGTCCTGCGCGCTGCCGAACTGGTCGAAGAGGGCTTTACGCGGGAGCTTTGACGCTGACCTTCCGGTCAGCGATTCGACTGAGGCACGGCCATCACCAGCGCCCAGTAGTTGGCGTAGGTGTTTTCTTCCTCGCCGGCCACATACGACACGCCTGCCACATTGAACTCGGGCGTCATCAGCACCCGGCAGTGGCTGGGGCTGGCCAGCCAGCTGATCACCACCTCTTCGATGCTGTTGAAGCCCGCGGCCAGGTTCTCGCCGACCTTCTGCCACACAAAACCCGTGGCATTCAGGCGTTCACCCACATGCGTGCCGTTCTCGCCGGTGTGGCCAAACTGATTGGCACGCTGCAGATACAGGGCCTGGGTACGGGCGGCCTGCATGGTACGGGCATCCCAGCGGATGGGGGTGGTGGCGGCCATGCGCTGATTGCCGCAGACCTGCTCACGGGCGCGTGCCTGGTTGATGGCGGCAACCGCCCGGGTGATCTGCAGTTCATCGAGCAGACCGTCTTCATCCGAGAAGTCCGGGACGGAGGGATTGGGGTCACGACCGCTGTCTGCGGGAAGGGCGCTTGCGGTGCTGACGCTCGCCGCGACCGCGCGCACGATATCAGGCGGGTCCTGGTCCGCAGCGAAACCCTCTCGAGGGCTTTCCGCAGATGTCCATTGTTGTTCCTGCGCATGGGCCGTGGACACGGTGCCCAGGACGGCCATCCACAGCAGCATCAGAGTGGCCCAGAGAGGCCTCGGGGATCGGTGTCGCGCGGATGCAGCGGGAGGGTGCATGACACGAGTATCGAAATACCCTCCCGCCAGGGCCAGCCCCGAAAGAATGAACGGCGCTTCGGATGACTCGGACGGTCGTCCGGGCATGCCGAGGGTCAGGATAGGTCAAGGCTATCCGAAAGGCCGGAGGTCAATCAGCCGAAAAGCCCGGGGTTTCAGCGGCTTTTTACTGGCCCCTGAATTGCGCAGGGCGTTTTTCCATGAAGGCGGCCATGCCTTCACGAAAATCGTCCGACTGAAAGAGCGGCAGCAACTGCAGGTACACATGATGCACATGGTCACTGAAGTTCTCATTGGCCGACATGCGCATCATGCGTTTGGCCGCCTGGACGGCCAGCGGCGCGTTGGCGGCAATCTCGCGTGCGAGCGCCACCGTGTAGCTCATGACCTGATCGGCAGGCACCACATGCGACACCAGTCCGAGCTCCAGGCACTGCGCGGCATCGAGCGTGCGCCCGGTGAAGATGAGTTCGGCAGCCCGCGCCCAGCCCAGCATGCGCGGCAGCAGCCAGGTGCCCCCCGATTCGGGCACCACGCCGCGGGCCGTGAAGGCGGCCGCCATCTTGGAGCCCTCGGCCATCACCCGAATATCGCAGCCCAAGGCCATGTCCATGCCGTAGCCCGCGCTCGAGCCATTGAGCGCACACAGCGTGGGCTTGTCCATGTGATGCAGCACCGTCGGCGGCGCTTCGCGCAGATCGAGGGTCGGGCCATGCTTGCCCTCGCCAATGCCACTGCCTCCGCGCAGATCCAGCCCCGCACAAAAGAAGCGCCCAGCGCCGGTCACGATCACCACCCGCACCTGCGGATCGGCATCGGCCTGCACCAGGCGCTTGCTGAAGGCCGCAAGCATCGGCCGGGTGATGGTGTTCTGCCGATCGGGCCGGTTGAGCGTGATGGTGGCAATGCCGTCATCCACGGCATAGAGCACCTGGTCGGTGTCGTGGGCGGCGGAGTCGGAGGCGGCTTGAGAGCTTGAAGCCTGGGCCGTGGTGCTCATGGTGAAGTCTCCTTACTTCAGGCGCGATCCATCGAGGCGCGCGATTCGGTGAGTGTGAAGCCGGCATCCTTGGTGATGCACACATAACGGCCATCGTCGCGCTTTTCCATCCAGGGCAGGATGGGCACGACCGGGGTGCGCCCGATCACCTCGAAGGCCTGGGCCACGCTCGTGAATTGCGCAAGTCGCACCACATTCGAGAGCGTCGGAAAGATCACCGTGCGCCGCTTGGCCTGAGCGTCTTCAATCACCTGTTGCGGCGTGATCCAGACCGAATCGACATTCTCATGGCCGTCGTGGTCGGCCACCTGGCCTGCGGGCACACGGGCCAGATAGAAATGGGTGTCAAAGCGCTTGGGCATGAATTCGGGCGTGATCCAGTGCGAGTAGTGCACCAGGTCGTCGGTGGCCAGCGTGAGGCCGCCTTGCTCGACCACATCGCCCAGCGTGGCACTGCGATCGTTCAGGCCTGCGCGCCAGGCATCGAGCTGCGCACCCGGTTGCACTGCGCTGCCCTGGGCATCGCGCGCGAGCAGGATGCCCGATTCCTCAAAGGCCTCGCGAATCGCACTGGCCCGCAACACCGACTGGATCTCGTTGGCGTTCGCATAAGGGCTCAGGCGTGCAAGCACGCGAGGATCGCTGTCCTGCGGGTCGGTCTTGCCCCCCGGAAAGACGAGCGCCCCGGAAGCAAAGTCGATCTGGTGATGGCGCACCACCATGAACACCTCCATGCCCTGAGGCCCGTCGCGCAGCAGCATGATGGTGGCAGCCGGAACCGGCTTGGCCACCGGGGTGGCGGGTGTCTGGGTCATGAGAGTCTCCGTGCGGCGAGGCCGTTCTGGTCAGTCGTTCTTGTTCGGGTCGGTCGTTTCGGTGAGCGGAGCACCGCGTTGCATCGATCCGAGCCTCTGAACTGCGGAACGAGTCTAGCCGATCTCGCCGAGCGACCTTGGCACCAGTTTCACTCCGCGACGGAGGCATCCGGGGGAAGCCAGCCCGGGAATTCGGCACAATGCGGGTTTGCGAGCCGATACGGGCGGGCAGTCATGCTGCTGATGATCGATAACTACGACTCTTTCACCTACAACCTGGTGCAGTACCTGGGCGAACTCGGTCAGCAGGTGCACACCGTGCGCAACGACCAGATCGATCTGGCCGGGATCGAGGCGCTGGCGCCCGAGCGCATCGTGATCTCGCCCGGGCCGTGCACGCCGACTGAGGCCGGCGTTTCGCTTGCGGTGCTGAAGCATTTCTCGGGCAAGCTGCCCATTCTGGGCGTGTGCCTGGGTCATCAGGCCATCGGCCATGCCTTCGGGGGGCGGGTGATCCGTGCGCCGCTGGTGATGCACGGCAAGACCGACACCCTCACCACCACCCGCACCGGCGTGTTTCGCAACCTGCCCGAACGCTTCGAGGTTGCGCGCTATCACTCGCTCGTGGTCGAGCGCGAATCGCTGCCTGACTGTCTGGAGGTCACGGCCTGGACCGATGACGGCGCGATCATGGGCCTGCGCCACCGCAGCCTGCCGGTTGAGGGTGTGCAGTTTCACCCGGAGTCGGTGGCCAGCGAACATGGCCATGCCCTGCTGCGCAACTTCCTTGAGGCCTGAGCCATGCCGATCACCCCTCAGGAAGCCCTGCAACGCACGATCGAGCATCGCGAAATCTTTCATGACGAGATGCTCAAGCTGATGCGCATGATCATGAGCGGCGAGATGTCGCCGGTCATGATGGCTGCACTGCTCACGGGCTTGCGCGTCAAGAAGGAAACCATCGGCGAGATTTCGGCCGCCGCCCAGGTCATGCGCGAATTCTCCGCGCGGGTCGAGGTGCCCGATCTGCCGCATTTTGTGGACATCGTGGGTACGGGCGGCGATGGCCTGCATACCTTCAACATCTCCACCACCTCCATGTTCGTGGCGGCTGCAGCGGGCGCTCGCGTGGCCAAGCACGGCAATCGTGGTGTGTCGTCGCGCTCAGGTGCAGCCGATGTGCTCGAAGCCCTGGGCGCGCGGATCGATCTGGGCTCTCAGCAGGTGGCCGAGTGTCTGCAGGCCTGTGGCATCGGATTCATGTTTGCGCCCAATCACCATCCCGCCATGAAGAGCGTGGCGCCGGTTCGGCGCGAACTCGGCGTGCGCACCATCTTCAACATCCTGGGCCCGCTCACCAATCCGGCCGGCGCACCCAACACCCTCATGGGCGTCTTTCATCCGGACCTGGTCGGCATTCAGGTGCGTGTGATGCAGCGCCTGGGCGCTGATCATGTGCTGGTGGTGCATGGCAAGGACGGCATGGACGAGATCTCGCTCGGCGCGGCCACGCTGGTGGGTGAGCTGCGCAACGGCGAGGTCACCGAATACGAAATCCATCCCGAGGATTTCGGGCTCGCGATGGTCTCGAGCCGGGGCCTGGTGGTCGATGGGGCGGAGCAGTCCTGCACCATGCTGCGCGACGTGCTCGACAACCGGCCCGGCCCTGCCCGCGAAATCGTGGCCTTCAATGCGGGCGCGGCCCTCTATGCCGCCAATGTCTGCGCCTCGATTGGCGAGGGCATCCTCAAGGCGCGCGAGATGCTGGCCAGTGGCGCTGCGCGCGCCAAGCTTGAGGAATTCATCGCCTGCACCCAGCGCGTGGCTGGCGCCTGAAAAAAGAGTTCTCCGATGTCCGACATTCTTCAACGCATCATGGCGGTCAAGGCCACCGAGGTGGCTGCAGCCCGGGTGCAGGTTTCAGAGGCAGCGCTGCGCGAGGCTGCGCTGGCCAGCCTCAAGATCACCTCGAGCATCCCGCGAGGCTTTGAGGCCGCGCTGCGTCGGGCGATCGCCCAGGGCCGCAGCGCCGTGATTGCCGAGGTGAAAAAGGCCAGTCCGAGCAAGGGCGTGCTGCGTGAGCATTTCGTGCCCGCCGAGATCGCCCAGGCTTATGAGCGGGGTGGCGCGGCCTGCCTGTCGGTACTCACCGATGAATCGTTCTTTCAGGGCAGTCCCGAATTTCTCAAGCAGGCCCGCGCGGCCTGCAGCCTGCCCGTGCTGCGCAAGGATTTTCTGTACGACCCGTATCAGGTGCTGCAGGCGCGTGCCTGGGGCGCCGACTGTGTGCTGCTGATTGTGGCCGCGCTCACCGATGCCCAGCTGGCCGAGCTCGAGGCCTGTGCGTACGAGTTGCAGATGGATGTGCTGGTGGAGGTGCATGATGCCGACGAACTCGACCGCGCGCTGCGCCTGCGCACCCCGCTGCTGGGCATCAACAACCGCGATCTGCGGACCTTCGAGGTCAGTCTGCAGACCACGATCAGCCAGCTCGCCCGCATTCCGTCCGATCGCCTGGTGATCACCGAGAGCGGCATCCTGTCGGTGGCCGATGTGCAGCAGATGCGCGCATCCGGCGTCAACGCCTTTCTGGTGGGCGAGGCCTTCATGCGCGCACCCGATCCCGGGCACGCGCTGGCCACGCTGTTTGCCCGCTGAATCGGGTCAGGCGCCGAGCCAGCCCTTGCGCAGCCGCCCTGCGGCCTGATGGGCCGCGTGCGCACTGGCCTGATCGTTGGTTCGCACGGCCAGTTTGGCTTCGGTGGCGGGCGCAGCTTGCAGCCGCACCTCAAAATCCATCAGCTCATCGCGCCGGAAGGCATGCACCCGAATCCGGTCGCCCGCCTTGCGCCGAGCGAGCAGGGTCTTGAGTGTGGCTTCGGAGGCCACTTTCAGCCCATCGACCGCCACCAGCACGTCACCCGCTGACAATCCCGCCCGGTGGGCTGCGCCATCGGTCAGGGCGGTGCTGATTCGCAGCTCGCCCCCGCTGCTGGCGAGTCGGGTGCCCAGGCTTGGGCTGTTGTCGGCCGGGGTCAGGCCCAGATCGATCCCGAAGGGCTCCAGCAGACGGGCGAGCGGCAGATCGGCCGTGCCTTCCACCCAGGCGCGCAGCTCGCGCTTCAGATCCAGGCCGCTCGCCTCGCGAACCAGCGGCTCGAACGCCTCTTCGGCCAGGCCCTGCTGCTGCATGGCCGCGGCGCCATCGGCGTTGTAGAACGAGCGCCCGTAGCGGGTCCACATCAGGCGCATCACATCATCAAGCGAACGTTGCCCCTGCGTGCGCGCGCGCAGCGTGAGATCGAGTGCGAGTGCCACCAGCGCACCCTTGGCGTAATAGCTCACGATGCTGTTGGGCGAGTTCTCGTCTTGCCGGTAGTACTTGGTCCAGGCATCGAAGCTGGAGTCGGCCAGGCTCTGGCGCAACCGCCCCGGGCCACGCAGTACCAGCGAGATCGTGCGACCGAGCAGCGTGAGGTAGTCCTGCGGCGTGATCACCCCCGAGCGCACCAGCATCAGGTCGTCGTAGTACGACGTGAATCCCTCAAAGATCCAGAGCAATCGGGTATGGGTCTCGTGCCAGAGGTCGTAGGGCACAAAGGCCTCGGGCTTGATGCGTTTGACATGCCAGGCATGAAAGTACTCGTGGCTCGCCAGCCCCAGGAAGGTCTTGTAGCCATCGCTCGGGGTTTGCAGCCCGGCATGGGGCAGGTCATTGCGCTGGCAGAGCAGCGCTGTGCTGTCGCGATGCTCGAGTCCACCGTAGCCATCCCCCACCGCCATCGTCAGAAACACATAACGTGAGAAGGGCGCCTGCCCTGAGCGGGGCTCAAAGAGCCGTGCCTGGGTTTCGCAGATGCGGGCGAGGTCGCGGGTCAGTCGTTTCATGTCGACATCGGTGCGACCCGTGACCGCCACTTCATGCGTGGCTCCGGCGGCCTCGAATCGACCGAGCGCAAAGTGCCCCATCTCCACCGGATGATCGATCAGAGCGTCGTAGTCCGGGGCGCGATACCGACCGAAGCCATGCGCACGCGCACCCGCCCGGGGCAGGCTGGTGGCCACTTTCCAGCCGGTGGCCACCGACTCGGGCGGTGGCACCAGCTCCACCGTGCAGGGGCGCAGCTGCTGACCCAGCACACACAGGGCCAGACTCGTGAAATTGATGAAGCCGTGCGTGGCATCGAGATGCGCAGCCCGCACCGACAGATCCCAGGCATAGACCGTATAGCTCACCTGCAGGGCGCCATGGGCAGGTGCGGCCCGCCAGGTGTCCTTGTCGATCTTGTCCAGATGAACCGATCCGCGCTCGTCATGGGCCGCGATGGCCAGAATGTGCCGGGCAAATTCGCGAATCATGTAGCTGCCCGGAATCCAGGCGGGCAGGGCCATGCGCTGGCCGGCAGGATCGGGCTCCCGAATCGTGAGCGTGACCTGGAACCGATGTCCGTGCGGATCAATCGGCTCAACGCGGTAATGAATGGCTTCGTCTTTCATGGCGGGCAGGTCTTGGGTTCGATCAGGTCCGGTTGAGGTTCGTCAGATCCCTGCGATGGGCTTCAGATCCAGGTCAGGCGTTTCCGATCCAGTCTACGGGCATCAGTTCCGGGTTGTGGGCGACAGATCCTGAGCCGTGTCCACGTCGCGCACGATGCCAGGGTCGTCGAGCATCAGGCGCTCAACAGCGGCTGATTGCAGCAGATGGCGTGCACCCGCATCCCCTTGCAGGGCGGCGAGCGCATCGAAGTGTCGGGCATCAAAACCCACCGGGTGGCCGCGCTGGCCGGCGGGTGTCACGGGTACCACGATGCCGCAGGTGGGCTGCGCCCCCGAGGCCTGCACCAGGGCCTGCGCCACGGCCTTCACGCTGGCGGGTTGAACCCAGGGCATGTCCGCCGGCATGACCAGCAGGGCCTGAAGGTACGGCCAGCGTGCGCGGGCCTCGCGCACGGCATGGGCGAGGCTGTGCCCCATGCCCAGGTCGGCGTCTTCACAGACGGTCAGGCAGGCGCCGGCCTCACGCAGGGCCTGCTGCAGGGCGATCGGAGCCTGGGGCCGGACCACCGCCAGCACGGCATCGCTGCCGGCCGCCAGACTGGCGCAGGCCCGAGCGGCAACAATTGACGAAGCTTGCGTGGGCACGACCGACGAAGCCTGCATGGCCTCGATCGACGGAGCCTGTGCGGCCGTGTGCTCGCTCTGCACGTGCTGCAGCAGCTTGTCCTGATGACCCGTGGGATCGAAGCGTCGACCCCGTCCTGCGGCGAGCAGGAGGGCCGCGCAGCGCACTTCAGGCGTTGACATCCACCACCAGTCGGCCCCGCACCTGACCCGCCAGAATCTTGGGGGCCGCCTGCAGAGCGGCTTCAAGGCCGATGCCCTGGGTCATGGCATCAAGCTTGGCCAGATCGAGGTCACGGGCCAGGCGCTGCCAGGCTGCGCGCCGGTCGGGCATCGGGCACATCACCGAATCCACGCCGATCAGCTTGACCCCGCGCAAGATGAAGGGCGCAACCGATGCCGGCAGATCCATGCCCTGGGCCAGGCCACAGGCCGCCACCACGCCGCGATACCGGGTCTGCGCCAGGGCATTGGCCAGGGTATGCGAGCCCACGGCGTCCACCACACCGGCCCAGCGCTCCTTTTGCAGGGGCTTGCCCGGGGCCGAGAGGGTGTTGCGATCGATGATCTCGGCGGCACCCAGGCCTTTGAGGTAGTCGGCCTCGGCCGCGCGACCGGTCGAGGCA
>Ga0255092_1000160_pt1 | contig 31571 bp, 27 predicted proteins | sample Colum_Yuk_RepC_8_2_FD_188454 | JGI IMG/M metagenome (GOLD analysis project Ga0255092, IMG submission 188454) | Freshwater microbial communities from Columbia River, Oregon, United States - Colum_Yuk_RepC_8d | ecosystem: Environmental > Aquatic > Freshwater > River | place: USA: Oregon...
CCGCGCTTTTGTGGAACCATCCACAATCCACCAGCCCACTCCGAAAGATGCCTCGAAAAGCCGGGTGCAGTACTTCAGCCCCAGCTACTCGCTGTATCCCGTGCTGGCTGAAACCCACGGAGCCACCACCCGTGCAGTGCCCTTGATGAACGATTTTGGGCTGCCGACGGTGACTCAACTCCGCCGCGGCAAACTTTGGGATTTCCAAGCCGCTCTGACGTTCATCACCACCCCGAACGCACCCAGTGGCCGCGGGTATTCCACCCAAGAACTGGACGCCCTCTGCGCCACCATGAAAGGCATCGTGGTGCTGGACGAAGCCTACGTCGACTTCGCCCATGAGAACGCCTCGGATCTGGCCCTCAAGTATCCCCATGTCATCGTTTCCCGAACCTTCTCCAAAGCCTACTCGTTGTGCTTTCAACGCGTGGGTTATTGGATCGGACACCCCGAACTCATCGCCGCCCTGCACCGGATTCGAGATAGCTACAACGTTAACGGTCTAGGTCAAATCGCGGCTTCTGCCACCCTCAAGGACCTGCCGTACTATCGGCGCAACTTCCGGCGAGTCATTGATTCCCGGGCTCGGCTGACCCGGGAATTGACCGGCTTGGGCTGGGAAGTTTTGCCCTCGCAAACGAATTTCATACTGGCGCGTCCACCGGGGCCGCCAGCTCAAGAGTGGCTCGAACGTCTACGCCAAAAAAAGATACTGGTCCGCTGGTTCAGTTCTCCAAACCTGGCGCCCTATCTCCGAATCACCATCGGATCCAAGTCCGAAGTGGACACCTTGCTCAAGGTGGTCCGCAGCATGTTGGGATCGAAATCTGCTCGCTGAGGCCCACTGCTGCACCGCACCCTGAGTCGGCCGATGAACCTCCCCAATCAACTCACCGTCTCCCGTTTCGCGCTGACGGGTTTGTTTTGGGTCGCTGCTTTCGCGCCATTTCCTGGCAATCGAACCTGGGCTTTGGTCTTGTTCAGTCTGGCCAGCCTCACCGACTTCCTCGATGGCAAGATCGCCCGAGATCGCAAGCTCATCACTGCCTTCGGAACATTGATGGATCCATTGGCGGACAAAATCCTCACCTGCTCGGCTTTCATCGCCTTCATTGAACTGCGTCAAATCGAAGCTTGGATGGTGGCAGTGATTGTCGGTCGGGAACTGGCCATCACTGGACTCCGATTGCTGGCGGCCTCCAAGAATGTGGTCCTTGCCGCTGAGCGCCTCGGCAAACACAAGACAGCGTCCCAAATCACCACAATCTTGGCCACGCTCTTGGCCATGAGTTATCCCCAGTGGGGGCAAGTAGGTGAGGCTTTGTTCGCTTGGCTCATCTTGGGCAAACCTTGGATCATTGTCTTTGCCCAGATCACGCAGTGGGTTGCCGTGGCACTGACACTTTACAGCGGTGCCACCTACCTCTGGCGCAATCGCCACCTGTACCTTCAGGACATGTAGTCAGAACAACGAGCTCCCACCCGGAGCTCCAGCACCGACAAGGGCCGGGATCAGACAAACAGGATCACCCGAGCTTACTAGGGTCTGAAGCCCTCCCTAGGAACCGCACGTCCTCACCATTGAACAGCACCAAAACCGGGCCGCGAACCCTTCCATCCGGCTCGCACAATCGGATTAAGATTCCATTGAAATGCTCCGGCAATTGCAGGAGCACCTCACGGATGCATCCAAGCCCCACTTCAACAGCTTCTTCACCGACACAAAGGCGTCGAAGCGGGGGTGAGATCGACACTTCGACCGTACAAGAAAGTCGAAGGCAAGCAGTCAGAACACGTCAGTGCGCCGCTACCACTTCAGCCTGGTCGGTGGCCAGTAGAGCCTCGAACTCGCGGAGACTGGGTTTGATCACCCGCGACTCTCCGCAATGACCCACCATGGCTTCGAGGGTCTTGAGTCCATTGCCAGTGATGCAAAGCACCGCACTGGAATCGGCCGGAATCTTGCCTTGAGCGATGAGCTTCTTGGCCACACCCACGGTCACACCGCCGGCCGTCTCAGCGAAGATTCCCTCCGTCTCGGCGAGCAGTCGGATGCCTTCACGGATTTCATCGTCCGAAACATCTTCACCATGTCCACCAGTCTCCTTCATGACCTTGAGGGCATAGAAGCCGTCGGCGGGGGTACCGATGGCTAGCGATTTGGCAATCGTGTTGGGCTTCACCGGCTTGAAGAAATCCAACCCGGCCTTTTGGGCAGTCGTGATCGGAGAGCAACCCGTGGCTTGGGCGCCATGAATCTTCCACCCGTTGTTCTGGACCAGACCCAGCTTGGAGAACTCCTGATAGCTCTTGTGGATCTTCGTCAGCAACGAACCGGAGGCCATACAAACCACCGTGTGCTCGGGAATCTTCCACCCCATCTGTTCCTGGATCTCAAAGCCCATGCTCTTGGATCCTTCGGCGTAGTAGGGCCTCATGTTGACATTCACGAAAGCCCAACCGTATTTGCCCGCGATCTCCGCGCACAATCGGTTCACCTCATCGTAATGCCCACGAATTCCGACGACATTGGCCCCGTACACCAGTGAATTGACCACCTTGCCCTGCTCCAGATCGGAGGGAATGAAGACGTAGCAATGCAGGCCAGCCGCCGCCGCATTGGCCGCCACCGAATTGGCCAAATTGCCTGTGGATGCACACGCCACGGTCTTGAATCCGAGTTCGACCGATCGGCTCAAAGCGACACTGACCACGCGATCCTTAAAGGAGAGTGTCGGATAATTGACTGCGTCGTTCTTAACCCACAATTCGCGAATCCCCAGACGGGCCGCAAGACGATCGGCCTTGATCAGCGGCGTGTAGCCCACCTTGGCACCGACCGTCGGTTCGCCGGCGATCGGGAGAAGTTCCCGGTAGCGCCACATGTTCTGAGGGCGGGAGCAGATTTTCTCGCGGGTCAGGCTCTGGCGAATGCGCTCGTAGTCGTAGGCCACCTCCAAAGGGCCGAAATCAAACTCGCACACATGGGTCGCGCCCAGTGGATATTCCCGACTGCACTCACGGCACTTCAGTGCCTTCATGAATCCGTTGCTCTGGCTCATAAACAAATATTGCCGCTTGGACCACCGACCAGCGCGCATCCAAAAACCTCCACGGCTGGGCAACAAAAAGCCCCTTCCGCGAAGCGAGAAGGGGTCTCCAATGGAGCCGACGCTTCTCATCTTCGCCGAAACCTTGCGGTTTCGACCGGATTTGGCACCTGGCCGTAGAGCACGTCAGCTCCACCGGTTGCCGTGGCTTCATCGGGCCGTTCCCTCTGCCACTCTGGATGAGCGCCGCAGTCGCCTGCAGCGGTGCTAGTTAATCCGCGGCAAGACCCAATCTGTCAAAAGTTTTCTCACAGGGCGCATGACTGAATCATCAGCAACCACACGCCAACATGAAAAAACGCCCCGACCAAAGCCCGGTCCACGCAGCCAATCGGTGAGCCCACCCGGGGAAGCCTGTCCCTTGCATCATTTGCCACCGGTCCTTTTCGACTATTTGAAACTCTTCCGGCGGGCGAACTCCGGAGCCTGTCCCTTTCCAGCTCTTCCCACCACCAGGCATTGCCCCCTCCCGCAGGAATCCTCTCCAAGAACCCCATTCACCAACCCTTCGAGGGCATCCGCATTCGTGGAGCCTGTCCCTGGAACCGGTCGCGTGATTTCGCGAGCCTGTCCCTTGATGCAGTTCACCCTCCAGCGCCCGGCCCACAGCCAGGGCTGCCAGCATTATGGCGCGCGCATTCGAGTGGATTGACCTTTGACTTCTCTTTCGCGGACTCCGCGCTAGCTTGGACGCGCCATGAATTCCGTTAGCACCGTCGTTCTATCCCGCGATTGCGACGCGGTCCAAATACCCGCCGGCAACGTTGTCACCATCCCAGCAGGAACCGAGGTGGACATCACCCAGACTCTGGGCGGTTCCTACACCATTCACGCCATGGGCGGCCTGTTCCGCATCGCGCCCAAGGATGCCGACGCCCTCGGAATCACCCCGGCACCGGAGAGTGCGCCCGCACCGACCACCGGCGACACAGACGAAAAAGCCGTCTGGGACATGTTGCGCAGCTGTTATGATCCGGAGATTCCAGTCAACATCGTCGATCTGGGTCTTGTTTACGACATGGGGATCGAACCGCTCCCGAGCGGCACCAAGAAAGTCTTTGTAAAGATGACACTGACTGCTCCCGGTTGTGGGATGGGGGCCACCATCGCGGGTGATGCTCAGCAAAAAATCCTCACATTGCCTGGGGTTGAAGACGCGTCGGTTGAGATCGTCTGGGATCCACCTTGGCACCAAAGCATGATCACAGCTGAGGGGCGCAGGTTGCTGGGTTTGGAATAGCCTCCACTAGAACAGCGCCGTTTCGACCCCCCAGTCCAGCAGACGCCCGCGTCTCAGCCAACTGACATGAAGAAGCCTGTTACTTTTAACGACATCCCTTCCGTCCTGAGCGATATCCGTCGGGGACGAATGGTGGTGGTTGTGGACGATGAGGATCGTGAGAACGAAGGAGATCTCGTCCTGGCCGCTGAAAAAGTGACACCAGACGCCATCAACTTCATGGCCAAGCATGGCCGCGGACTGATCTGTGTTCCAACGGTTGGTGAACGACTCAAGCAACTGGGCATTGAGCAGATGGTGATCCAGAATCGCGACGCGTATAAAACTGACTTTCAAGTCAGCGTCGATGCCGCGAAGGGTATCAGTACCGGCATCAGTGCCGCAGACCGGGCCAAAACCATCCAGATCATGGCCAATCCCACTGCCACGCCTGCGGATCTGGTTCAACCCGGGCATGTCTTCCCTCTGCGATCCAAGGCTGGCGGCGTCTTGCGACGGGCCGGGCATACCGAGGCTGCTGTGGATCTTGCGACACTGGCAGGCCTGCGTCCCGCCGGTGTGATCTGCGAAATCATGAATGATGACGGCTCCATGGCCCGTCTCCCGGAACTACTGCGATTCGCCAAAAAGCATAAACTCAAGATCTGCACCATCGAGTCGCTGATCCAATTCCGACGGAATTCCGAAAAATTGGTCGAGCGGGTCGAGTCTATCCGGATGCCCACCGATTACGGCGATTTCAAGCTGCACCTGTACTCATCCAAGGTCGACGGTTCTGAGCACTTGGCCTTGGTGAAGGGGGAAGTCTCGGGAAAAAAAGGGGTCATGGTCCGAGTGCACAGCGAGTGCCTGACCGGAGACGTCTTCGGCTCCAGGCGGTGCGACTGCGGCCCTCAATTGCATGCGGCGATGGAACGCATCGAGCGCGAGGGCAGCGGGGTCATTCTCTACATGCGACAGGAAGGCCGAGGCATCGGTCTCGGTGCAAAGATCAAGGCGTACAAGCTCCAAGAGCAGGGTCTAGACACCGTCGAAGCCAACTTGCAACTCGGCTTCCCCATGGACTTGCGAGACTACGGCTTTGGAGCTCAGATGCTTTCGGATCTGGGCGTAAAGAAGATCCGTCTTCTGACCAACAACCCCAAGAAAGTCGTCGGCCTTCAGGGGCATGGATTGGAGATCATCGAGCAACTCCCCATTCGGGTTGCGCCCAACCCGGACAACGAGCGCTACCTGAAAACCAAGCGCGACCGTATGGGTCACCTGCTCTAATTTCAAAGCAGGCACCCCAGAAAACCAAGCCGTCCCAGTACCATTAAGGGGACCTCACCCACCCCAAGGATCACACGTCACACAACCGAAGCGCTTGCTTCAGTGATCCCAGAGCGTCGGTTCGAGCAGGTATAAACTCTTGGGCCACGAAGCCCTTGTATCCCGTATCGACGATGGCCTTCAGGATGGCTGGGTAGTTCAACTCCTGCGTTTCATCGATTTCGTGGCGGCCTGGAACACCACCGGTGTGATAGTGGGCGAAATAGGCGGATTGTTTGCGAATCGTCGCGATCACATCCCCTTCCATGATTTGCATGTGGTAAATGTCATAGAGGAGTTTGAAAGCGTCCGAACCAATCTCCTTGCAGAGGGCCACCCCCCAAGCGGACTTGTCGCACATGTAGTCTGCATGATCGACGCGGGAATTCAGAAGCTCCATCACCAGTGTCACGTGGTTTCGTTCACAGACACTCATGAGACGTTTCAACCCGATGGCGCAATTCTTGAGCCCCGTCGCGTCGTCCATTCCCCCGCGATTTCCTGAGAAACAAATCACATTCTTCAGTCCCGCCTTTGCCGCCAACGGAATCCATTCCTCATAAGCGGCCACCAATGTGTCATGGTGTTCTAGACGGTTGAAACCCTTGGTGATGCCACCGAGACCATTCTTCACGGGGTTGCTGGTGATAGCGCACGTCAACCCGTGTTTCTTGACCACATCCCAATCACCGGGGCCCAGCAACTCGATGGACTGCAGGCCCATCGCCTTGCCGGCAACAGCCAACTCCTCAAGGGACACCTTCGGGTAGCACCACTTGCACACGGAGTGATTGACCCGCCCCCGCAATCCGCTGGCCGTATCAGCGGCGCCAAGACGGAGAGAAAGAGAAGCGGTTGCCAACGATGCAGCGGTGGTCATTGCGGATCGGCGCGTTATTTTCATCGGTAGGACCATGGACAAACAGCCTGTCCCTCCCGTCAAAACAAAAACCTCATAGGGACAGGCTCTTTTTTGAAAGAACCGGCCCGTAAGCATCGAATCATGAGGCAGACTCTTCATGAGAACTCGACGCCTCAAGGCCCATCCAGATGCCTCCAGCGGTTTCTACCACTGCATGTCTCGCGTGGTGGACCGGCAACTCATCTTCGGTGATGTCGAGAAGGACCACTTTGCGCGTCTCATGCGCCAATACGCCCATTTCTGCGGCCTTCAAATCATCACATTTTGCCTCATGGGCAACCACTTCCACCTCCTCATCGAGGTTCCAAAACGCCCAGATTCACCTCCCGCCGACTCCGTCTTACTGGACAGAATCCGTGCCATTTACCCGCAGTCGTTTGTCCATCAAATCCGCAACCAACTCGCCAACCCCTCGCTGCACACGGCTCAAAAAGACATCCTACGCCAGCAGTTCTGGAAACGCATGGGCGATCTCAGTCAGTACTTCAAGGAACTCAAGCAACGCTTCAGCCAGTGGCACAATCTTCGCCATGGCAGGCGGGGTACCCTCTGGGAGGAACGTTTCAAAAGCGTCCTAATCGGAGCCGACGGCTCGGCACTAACCACCGTCGCGGCCTATATCGACTTGAATCCTGTCCGAGCAGGCCTGGTCACCAACCCTTCGCTCTACCGCTGGAGCGGCTACGGACAAGCCATGGCAGGCCGGCCTGAGGCTTTGGCAGGTTATCAGTCCCTGACCGCTATTCGCGAGGGCTCAAGCCTCAAACCAGCCCAGGCTCTCAAACACTACCGCGCTGGTCTCTTCGATTATGCTGAACGTCGAGGAGTCTTCCCGCCGGCTCAGGCATGTATCAAACCAGACATAAAACGAAGGAGTCCCCAAACACTCCACCCATGGCAACAGCACGGCGATTTCGGCCTCATCGGTCAACTGTTGCACCGTATCCGGTATTTCAGTGACGGCGCTGTAATCGGTTCCAAGAACTTTGTGGAATCCATGGCCCTCTATCATCAAAATTGGCTCCAAAAAAAACGCCAACCGTCCGCACACCCGCTATCCCAGTTAAAAAACTCAACCCTCTTCAGCCTCAGGCCCTTGCGAAACAGGGCGATTGGTTAGAAAGACGCAGAGATCTTCAGCCAGTTTTTGTTTCCCTGTGTTTTTCCGCAAAGCTCACATTGGATTACCCGAAGGTTTGCAAGTCGCCCCATAGCAAGCCGGCTTCCAACCTAATTTCTCTAGCTGCAGTTACCAAATTCAGCAACTCGGAGAAACCCACCGCGCTCTAAGCTCACCTCGGAACCGGTATTTCACTTCGGATGGGTGGGCTCAGCAAACCGAAGTTAGCATCATCACAGGACAGCCTGTCCCTTTTTAAAAACCAATCGATTTGCGGCAGCCAATTCATCGCAACGATCGAGTCGAGCCTGTCCCTCTCTTTCCGTTTTCATCCTTTTTTAAAACGCGCCGCAACATGTGGGAAATCCGCTTCCTTGGTGGACAGGGTGCTGATTGACTCGCCAGACGGATGAAGGTTCTTGTTGTCGGTTCGGGTGGTCGTGAACACGCACTGGTCTGGAAACTCGCAAGCTCGCCGCATGTGACGGAGTTGGCGTGCGCACCTGGGAACGCGGGGACGTCGGGGGTTTTTCTTCGCTCCGGCAATCTGGCGACCAATGTGCCGATCGCTGCAGATTCCCTGGAAGCCCTGCGCGACTATGCGGTTCATCACCGCATCGATCTGACGGTCGTTGGCCCGGACAACCCCCTCGCTCTCGGTATCGTCGACCTCTTTCAGGCGGCTGGCCTGCGAATCTGGGGACCCAATCGCCGCGCAGCCCAGTTCGAGTATTCTAAGGCGTTTTCACAGGACTTCATGCTGCGCCATCAGATCCCAACCGCTCGATCTGGCGTTTTCACCGACGCTGTGGCTGCACGACGTTTTGTTGCAGAACTCGAGGGGCGCTGTGCGGTCAAAGCTGATGGTCTCGCCCTGGGCAAAGGTGTGCTGCTGACCCATTCGATCTCCGAAGCTGAAAAGACCGTCGATGACATGCTGCTCCGAGGATCCTTTGGGCAAGCAGGCTCACGGATCGTCATTCAGGAGCTCTTGGAGGGGATTGAAATATCCCTCCACGCACTGTGCGACGGAAAGACCGCCCACCTTTTTCCAACAGCCCAAGACCACAAGCGCATTTCGGATGGCGACCAGGGTCTCAATACCGGCGGAATGGGTGCTTATTCCCCTGCACCGTTTCTTGATGGTACCACCTTGAATCAGGTCGGACGCGCGATCCTAGATCCTTGGCTTGCTGGCTGCGCCTCCGAGGGTATTGATTTCAGAGGCCTCCTTTACCCCGGAGTGATGCTGACAGCGAACGGCCCCAAGGTATTGGAATTCAACGCAAGATTCGGAGACCCCGAAACCCAGGCTTATTTACCACGCTTGGAAAACGATCTGGTCGAAATCCTCTCCGCCAGCATCGACGGAACATTGGACCAAACGCCGCTTCGATGGTCTCCAATGGCCTGTCTCTGTGTCGTCATCGCCAGTGAAGGCTACCCTGGATCCAGCCCGAAAGGACGTCCGATCCACGGTCTGAAGGACCTGTTAAATCAACCTCAACTTCAGGTTTTCCACGCTGGAACGACCTGTAAAGACGGCGAAGTGGTCACAGCCGGCGGACGGGTACTCGGAGTGACCGCCTGGGCGCCTACCTTACAAAAAGCCCAAGAGGCTGCGTACAAGGCCTGTGACAAGATCTGCTTCGATGGAATGCAGTTTCGGCGCGATATCGGAGCCAAAGGCCTGCGCTACTGATCGCCTCACACCCTGTTAAACACAGCAACACAACACAGCCTGTCCCTCTCGTCTTCGACCACTCGCTTAAATCACTTCAACCATCGGAGCCTGACCCTCAATTGGTCCCAATTGGTCCTTAAGATTTTGGCGGTGCCTTCCGATCAACCGTTGTCACTTCCGAGGCGTATGGCTGGGGCTTAAGCGCAGGAGAGATGACGCTCGGAGGCCAAATGCCCAATATCTTCGAAGAAGCTCATCTTTCAGACAATGCCAAGGTGACCGGAGACGCGTTGGTCTTTGGACATTCCCGCATCTACGGCAATGCCCGGATCTATGGAGATGCCCAGGTCTACGAGGATTCCCACGTTTCCGGAAACGCTTTGGTTTACGCAAATGGTCGAGTCTACGGCACTTCCCGGATCTGCGGCGAAGCACAGGTGGCTGGTCAGTCTCGGGTCTACGGAGATGCTCGAGTTTCCGGCAATGCCTTCATCCACGGTCAGGCACATATTCTTGGCTCCGCCCGGGTGAGCGGATCCGCACAAATCCTCGATGCTGCTCAAATTTCAGGCGATGCCTCGGTTTCAGGAAATGTCCGAATTTATGGAAACGCCCGCATCTCAGGGGATGCCAGGGTCTATGGCGATGTCCAAATCCTGGGCCAAGCGCTCATTGAAAGCAGCCAACACTGGTTTTCCCTCACCCAGGGCGGTGAGACCATGAGCATCTACCGCTCCACACGCCCGGGCGGTTTCGAGATCAACATCGAAGGTCAGGAGGTAACCATAGAACTCCTCGACGAAGACTTGGGACGATTCGTTCAGCGCACCATCGAGGCCAACTTCGATTTGGCGAAAAAGAAGGGTGCTCAGATATCAGCACTCAGACGCTGAGAGCCCCAGCGCCAAGCATCCGAATCGGGCCCCGCCCCGCCTTTGGATCAGTATCCCTCGAAAGCCAAGATTCACGGAGACTCCGATGTCACCGCAACCAACGACACAGAACCGGATCGAGCCTTTTCCTCCAATTCTTCCCGATCAATCAGCAAGGTTGTTCCCGCTTCAAACGCCAGAACACGGACTCCGTTTTGGGAGCAAATCTCCACGGTTCGCGGCCCGACACAAGGGATGTCGAATCTCAGGTCATGCCCAACTCGGGCCAATTTGACCGCCACCGCGTTCCCGGTTTTGCCCGCCAATTTGCCGCCGCGTTCCAAACAGGTGTCCGTACCCTCAAACCCCTCGACAGCCAAGGTGGTCCCCTCCTTGACCACCACCGTCTGACCAATCTCCAGGCGGGCGATTTCTTTCGCGATTCCAAAGCCAAATCGAATGTCAGCCAAAGCCTTCGACGGCAAACTGGCCCCAGCCACGTATCCAAGGCCCGGCATCCAAGCCGAAAGCCACGGAACCGCGGGAACCAACTCGACCCCGTCCTTGGACAATTCCTCGCCGATAGCTCCGAAAAGGGTGTGAGCGTTCTTCTCTTTGAGCCGCAACAACAAGCTCATGGCCCGAAGATCCGGCCGGACATCGAACAGGTTCCGAGGTGCAATCTGCCCCAACATCACGCACTGACGGACACCCTGCGAAGTAAAGGCTCGGATCATCCGGGACAACTGCCCCACCTTGACCCATTCCAATGAGGAAACTTCATCCGCCAAGGCTGGATCGGTTTCCCCTTCAAAACCCACTGCTACCACCGTCTCACCGCGGCGGCGAGCCTCACGGGCAAACAGGAACGGGAGGGATTTGCTTCCGGCAATCAGGCCAATCACGTCGTTATTTTGCTCAAAAACATTTCCCGAGGAAAGAAACGCCTCATGAACCCCTGAGCCTCACAGACCAAACCATCCTCGATCGGCTGAGGCAGCCAGCCAACCTTCCAGCCTGTCCCAGATGAACACTAGCCTGTCCCTATGGAAAGCCTCGAAGACTCGGCCAATCCGGAACTACACCGCTAAATCCGCCGCGCCGGCTAAGCAAACGCTCGTCGAAGCTTGCGAAAACTCTTTGGAACAGCGGTCTCGGACGGCTCCTTGCCCTCCATCTCCAGAGAAACCCAACCTTGGAAACCAGCCGCTCGAAGGATGCCTGCGATCCGGCGGTAATCGAGATCCAGAGTGTACCACTCACCACCACCGGGATAGTCCTTGGCCTGGACCATCACCGTTCGGGAGGCGATCCGACGCAGGCGGTCATAGGGGTTCTCGAGAAAATTCCCGGTGTCCATGAGCAGCCCGAAGTAGGGCGAATCGATCGCCGCGGCGATCTTCAGCATTCCCTCCACGGTCCGGGTCAATCCCCAGTGATTTTCCACCGCAAGAGTCACCCCGGCCGCAGCCGCATGGGGCAGACATTCCTTGAGGCACTCGATGCACCACTGGAATCCCTGCTCTTCGGTGTACCCGGGCAGCACCGGCTCTTCCCCGCGCGCCTTCATCAGGTCGTCGAAGGATGCAATGGTGTTCCAACGCCCCGAGTTGATACGAACACAGGAAACCCCCAAAGCGACGGCGATTTCGATGCACTTGATCGTGTGCTCCACCTGCTTGCGTCGAACCGACACATCGGGATCGACAAAATCCTGATGAATGGACAGGCAGACCAACGAGATGCCGTGGCGAAATGCATGGCGCTTGAGATCCGCAAAATACGCCCGGTGATCCGGAGTGAGTGGCTCCTTTTCAGGGATGTCCATCTGGCGGTGCAAGATATCAACCCCTTCAGCCCCCAAGGCAGCGGCCCGCTCAATGACCTGATGGAGGGTCACTTTGGGGTCTCGAAAATGCCAATAGGAGTAGGAGGCAATGGCCAACCGGATGCGAGGAGCCAGCGGCACCTCGGAAGCTCCATGAACCGAGGTCTGAATGGCCGTTGTTCCAGCGACGGCAGCGGCGATAGAACCGGTGGATCCCAAAAATCCACGCCGGGAAAGCGAAACAGAGGACGCGTTCATCGGAACGACGTTGCCGAGCCTGTCCCCGGAGGGCAACCGGCAATGATTCGTTCACGGTGTCGCTAACGCTTTACCCAGAGCAGAGAGCTTCTCGGGTTACAACGCCAGACCCAGAACTCTGCGCTACTCCTTGAGTTGCCGCTTGGCCTTGCGGGCCTCCGCCTTCTCGTTGTTCTCGAATTCCTTCTCGGCCACGCGAACGCCCGGCAACCGCTGGCGTTCCTGATCGGCCACCTCGCCTGCGTCCGTCGGTGTCGCCAGAATGCTGGGTCGGATGAGGATCATCAACTCGGTGCGGGAACTGTTCTGGCTGCGCTTGGAGAAAGCCGCCCCGAGGTAAGGGATGTCCTTGAGGAGCGGAACCCCCGACTTCTGCTTGTCGGTGCTGGTGGTGATATAACCACCGAGCAAGACGGCATCCTTGTCGCGCACCGTCACGAATGAACTGGCCGAACGGGTCTGAGTCGTGGGAGCGCTGAGTCCATTGCCGAGGTCCAGATTGGAGCCCAGATTATCCACCGTCTGATCAATTTGCATGACCACCAGATTGTCCGGGGTGATGAAGGGTGTGACATTCAACCCGACACCCACCTGCTGACGGGTGATAGACTGGCTGTTGCCGAAATTGCCGCCGCCAAAAAAGGATCCGGATACAAAAGGCACTTCGGAACCCACAAAGAAGCTGCCCGGGGTGGCATGCGAGGTGATGACCCGCGGGCGCTGGATCACATTGACCCGGCTATCCGCTGCGATGGCATTGATGGCAATGTCCCAATTCTGGCCGATCTGAGCGAAGTAGGAGAGACCGGACCCTGAGGTGGCCGGGATACCATTGACGACATTGGTTCCGACACCGCTGCCGGTGGACCGCCCCAACTGCTTGAGGAATTCTGAACCGGTACCCAGCGGCGCACCGGAAGGATTGTTCACCACCCCACCGCCCCGGTTGTTGGCGTTGTCTCCAAACTGCGCCGGCCGCTGAGCCGCACTGATTCCGTAATTCCAACCCGCACTCAGATTGACCTCCATGATGATGGCCTCGACCAGTACCTGTGGCAAAAGGGTGTCCACCTTCACCAGCACCTCACGCAGCTTGGCGATGTCTTTCTTGTTGCCGTAAACGATGAGCGAATTAGATCGCTGATCGGCCGTGATGCTGACCGTTTGCAGCAACTCGGAAAGCCCACCATAACCCGCACCAGCACCGGCGCCACCTCGGCCCATGGCATTGAATCGGTTTTGGAAACTACCTGTATTGACGGCCGATCCCGGTTGATTGATGCCTCCGCCCAACTGCTGGCCACCCAATCGTCCAGAATTACCCAGGCGACCAGCGCCCCCCAACTGATTCATTCCGCCGAACTGGCCACCGCCGCCGAACTGGTTCATTCCCGAACCCATACCGCCCACGCCTCCCATTCCACCGCGGCGTCCACCCATCCCGCCTCCCATTCCGCCAACGCCGCCAGCGCCTCCGACACCCCCGCCCGGGGTTCCGCTGACTCCGCCGCCACCGATGACACTCGTGAGGGTCGCGTAAATCTCATCCACCTTGCCGTACTTGATAGGGATGACCTCGAGCTGAAAGTCTTCCTCCACCTCGATATCCACTTTCGCCAACACTTCGAGCATTCGCTTCACGTTGATAGCGTAGTCACGCAACACCAGCGTCTTGGTGCTCGCCAGGGCGACGATGCCATTGGCGTTCTTCGCGAAGGGGGTGATCGTCGGAACCGCTTCTTCGATGGCCACATGCTTCAGTTGGACCACATGGGTCACGAACTGGCTGGCTTCGGCATATTGGTCAGCCGGTTTGTTCGAGAATTTGGCACCCTCTTGCAACGCCTGAGCCACCGGCACCGCAGTGACGAACTTCTCGCCCTGAGGGATCATGGTGATGCCATTGAGGGCCAACACCGTGTCCCACATCTGAACCTCTTCGTCTTCGGAAAGGGCGGTCTGGGTGTCGATGCTGATCTTCACCTGGGGCAGACCCTGGGCCCGAAGCACCGTCCGCTTAACCAAAGGACCATAGACTTGGTCGAGGAAGACATTCAGATCCTGATCCTTGAAGACGATGGAATCACTGGGCTGATTGGTTCCACGATTCTCACGCAACGCCTTCAGAGTGGCATCATTGATCGCCTGATCCTCCTCCGAAGGCTGACCCGCCTTGGCCGCAGCTGCCGCGGCTGGCTTGCCGGCACCCGCCCCCGACTTGGCCGCCCCGGTCGCTCCCGGCGGTGCCGGCGGCAGTTGAGGCGTTGCACGCGGGAAGGAGCGTGGCAAGGCTGAAGGGAAATTGGTCGAGCCAACTGCGACCGGTGCCGCAGCATTCGTAGCCTTCCTCAAACGTGACGGGGGCTCAGGAAACGGAGGGATGGTGTCAACCGGCGCATTCGCAGGAACCACCGGAGTAGCCGGAGCCACCGTGGCCGCAGGAACCAGAGTCGCCGGAGCCAATGGGGCGCCCGGTGCAGCAGAGGCGGCAGGAGCCTGTCCGAAAAGGTGACCCGCGGTGATGGCCGCAACGACCGCGAGATGGATGAGAGGCGTGTTCACAATCGGTTACTTCTTGGTTGGCGCGTTGGTTCCGGTGACGCGCGACGTGGCTGCTGCGTTGGTAGAAGATTTGGGTTTGGCGGCCGATCCGGAAGCCGGGGCCGCCGAAGCCCCGCCTGAAGCCTTGGCTCCCGGCTTGGATTCAGTCGTCTTGGGACCGGACCCCGCCGGAGCGGCGGCCTTGGGTTTCTTTTGGAAGCTGGCAACAAACGTCACCGAGGCGCTGAGATTCTGACCGCTGTTGTCGAGGCGCAACCGGCTCATGTCGCGAACACGGATCATCGAATCGCTCGAACCCAGCGCGTAGAGGAAATTCACAAACCCCTCCTCCTTGGAGGTGAGGTCCACGATGACGATTTGCTCATCGAAAAAATTAGTGTCCTTCGATGAGCTCATACGCAACGACGCGATTTGCGGAGACACCCGACCCAAATTGACTCCATTGGTCGCAGCCGCAGCCGTAATCCCCTGCTGCACCCGGTTGGCTTGCTCCTCGGGTAGAACCTGACCTCCGGCTCCCTCCAAATCCTTGAGAAGCTTCTCGAGGGTTGATTTCTTGGACACCTCCTTGAAGTAAATCTGCTTCTGGCCCTCGAGCTTGGTTCGCTCACGGACCATGATGTCCCATTCAGCAAAATAAGGCCAAATGAACCAATAATTGAACAGCAAGCCCATGACGCAAAGGCCCACAATGGCCATCCGACGCTCTGTCGGAGCCAAATTCAACCGATCGAACCAGCGGGTCATGGAGTCACCGCCTCCTCTCTGCGCAATTCCGCCTCGAAGCTCCAGGACAAGGTGTTGCCCCTCGGGGTCATGGTCGCCGGCTTGACCTCAGAAAAGAGCGGCTTGCCCTCCGAGGTCACGGCTCGGAGCAAATCATTGAATCGGATGACCTCGGCACGGTCGCCCTCTGATGCATTGCCATTGATGGCCAAAGTTCGACCGTTCTTGAAATCCATCTGAACGAGGGTGAGAGACTCAGGCAGCTTTTCGACCACGGCATTCCAGCAATCGAGCGCAGCAAACCTCAGCGCCACCTGCTCCTGCAGAACCCGAACCCGGGCCTTGAGTTGCAGCGTGTTGGTGTACTGCAACGCCATCGAGCGGGTCTCACCTCGGAGCGTGTCGACCGAGGATTTATTGAAAGTAAGCACCGCCAAATAAACAAACACGCCCGCGAGGTACGTCATGGCCAAAGCGGTAAGGCCTTTGACCCACAAGGAGTCCACATACTGACGTCGCTGACGGGTCCTCACTTCCTCCGGGATCAGCGAGGCCGGAGAGGGCTGCAACGCGTGGTTGGCGGTGAGTTGAGCCAGATCGGGCTCAGCTCCGGGGGGCTCTATCGAGACTGGTTGACTGCACCAACCGCGCAATGCTTCGACGAGGGGTGACGCCTCCGACAAGGGTGCGACCACGGTCACCGAAGGCAACAACGTGAGCCAACCATCCAGCTCAGCGGCCCAGGCCGTGCCATTCAATTGGGCCAGCAGCAATTCAGCAGCACCCTGAACCGGCAAACGGATCAGTGACACATCCCGAAGCACGCTGCCCGACCACCATCCGATGAGTGCCACCTGTTGGTCACCCGCCCCATCGATCACAATGCGCAGCAAGTCGCCTCGAACCGGCTTGGACAACAATTGCCGAACCATCGGCAACTCAATCCGATCAACCATGTACCCGCCTTGTTCCAACGTCTCGACAAAGGCTTCGACGGCGGATCGAGCGGCGATGGTCACCAACGCCGTCTGCTGTGTGGCATCCGGGTGCGGAACACTCTCAACGGTCCAAACCACCTGGGCGGGCGGCATCGGAGAGAGCTTCTCGAGTTGGAACTCAATCATCCCGGCCAACTCGGCCGGAGCACAGGCCGGGAGTTGGACTGCCCGCAGAAACACTGCCTCGGGCGGCATCCAGGCGATATCCAGACGGGAACGGAGCAGGAGTCGCCAATCACGCGACACGACATGGACCGGCAACGCCTTGTCGGCGGCGACCTCCCATTGGCCAGCCGGCGCGGCACTGCCCTTGTTGACCGCAAACTGGTAAAGGTGTCGGTCGCCCTTCTGGACCGACAACACATTGCAGGCATGCGGAATGGGTGCAGGCTTGCTCATGCCGGAACACCCCCGTGATTTCCGGCCAAAGTCTTCACATGTTCTTCGTTCTGCGTGACGCGCAGCACCTCTTCAACGGTCGTCACACCCGCCTTCACCTTGGTCCATCCGTCTTGACGGAGTGTTCGCATGCCCTGCTTGCGGGCGATATCTGCCAGTGTTGCAGCGGAAACTCGGTTCATGACCAAAGGCCGGATGGCCTCGGTGACCACCAGCAACTCATGGATGCCAGTGCGCCCCTGATATCCCAACTGACGGCAGGCCTCGCAACCAACCCCCTTGCGGAAGTCTGTGGAATCGATTTCGTCTTCAGGGAACCCCACCTTGATGAGGTAGTCGCGATCGATCTTCTGCGACTTGGAACAACTCGGGCAAATCGTCCGAACCAAGCGCTGGGCCATGATGGCCTCGACTGAAGAAGCAACGAGGAACGGCTCGATCCCCATATCGATCAACCGGGTGAAAGCGCTGGCTGCATCGTTGGTGTGCAAGGTGCTGAAGACCAGATGACCGGTCAGCGAGGCACGGATGGCAATTTCGGCGGTCTCGGTGTCACGAATTTCACCGACCATGACCACGTTGGGATCTTGACGGAGAATGTGACGCAGCCCCACTGCGAAGGTCAGCCCGATGTCCGAACGCACGGGAATCTGGTTGATGCCCTTGAGCTCATATTCCACCGGTTCTTCGATGGTGATGATGCGCTTGGTGACCGAGTTGATGGTCGAAAGGAAGGCGTAGAGGGAGGTCGATTTGCCGGATCCCGTGGGCCCAGTGACCAGAATGATTCCGTGCGGCTTGACGATGAGCTCGCGGATAAGAGCGTCTTCGTGCGGGGCGAAGCCCAGCTTCTCGAGGCTGAAGAAGATCTTGCCGCGCAACAACAGACGCAGGGAAACGGACTCGCCCCACACCGTCGGCACCGTAGACACGCGGATGTCGATTTCCTCACCCTTGATGCGGACATTGATGCGCCCGTCTTGCGGCAGACGCTTCTCGGCGATGTTCATCCCGGCCATCACCTTGATGCGTGAAATCAGCGCCGCCTGATAGCGCTTGATTTGCGGAGGCAGCGGCGTCTGATGAAGAATGCCATCGATGCGGTAGCGGATGCGCAACTCATCCTCGGAAGGCTCGAAGTGGATGTCGGTCGCCCGGTCCTTGAAGGCCTCCCAAATGACTTGGTTGACGAACTTGATGACGCTGGCGTCCTGATCGTCTCCGGTGATTTCGCGCCCGCCGTCGATCTCCAATTCAATGGCGTCGTCCTCCTCGGCCATTTCGTCGAGGGTTTCGGCTCCGACGCCGTAATACTTCTTCAGTGCCTTTTCGATCTCACTGCGGGTGGCCAGAGCGTACCGAACAGCCCCACCCACATCGAACTGAACGCTCGCCAACATGGCCGCATCGAAGGGATCGGCCACTGCGACCGACAACACTCCACCTTCATCAGAAAAAGGAATGATGGAGAACTGGAAAGCCACCTTGGTGCTGATGCGCTTGCGAACCTCCGTAGCGATGCTGAGTTTGGCCAAATCGACAAACTGGATAGACAAGGCCGCAGACAACTTCTGAAGAAACGCCTCTTCAGCCAGACCGGCTTCCCGAGCGAAGAAGGTCAATCGGGGCTCGGTACCACCGCCCTCGACCGAACGCCGCCAAGCCTCGGACCACTGGTCAAACTGAGCAGGCGTGATGAGGCCTGCCTGGTTCAAAATGGATTTCAGTGGCGTGTACGACATGCGAAACGACCTTCCTGCAACAGCGACCGGCGGGAAAAGTTGCGGGAGAAGTTCCAGACCAACGCCTCGAAAGCGCTGCCTGACCGACTGCCACTGACCTTGCCGGCGGATACCGAAACCGAAGAGCGCCTCCGAGGAAACGCTTTTCCTGAATACTTCCCGAGGTTCTGATGCCCCGCAGTTGAACCATTCCCCCGATCTCGATCTGTATCCCAACAGCCGTGCTGCCCGGGATGCTTGGATTCTGGCCCGCCGGGCGGGCATCGCCCGAACAGCCGGACTGGATCCAAGACACCCGTCGCATTGGCTTCGGGAATCGGAACCCGACTCCGCAGGGGGACAGGCTTCCATCCTGACGGTGTTCCTAACCAATAGGGAATGTCCCTGGCGCTGCCTGATGTGCGACTTGTGGCGACACACGCTCGAAGAAACGGTTCCTGTAGGGGCCATTCCGGAACAGGTGGAGCGCGCCTTCGCTGCAGACCAGGCCAAACACCCCGAACAGGCCCAGTGGCTCAAACTCTACAACGCCGGCTCGTTTTTTGATCCGCAGGCCATACCGGCGGCGGATTGGCCGGAATTGGCCCAAAAGGCACGCGCCTACGAACGCCTCGTGGTCGAATGCCACCCGAAACTCATCCGGGAAGAGCGCATTCTCCCCTTCCAACGCGAACTCGGCACCGACACCCGAATGGAACTCGCACTCGGTCTGGAAACAGCCCATCCCGAGGTCCTCGAACGCCTGAACAAAGGGATCGATCGGGAAAGCTTCCAGCGTTCCGCCGAATGGATCCGGCGTCACGACATGGACTTGCGGGTCTTCGTCTTGGTCAAACCGCCCTTCCTCAATGAAACCGAAGCCTTGGAATGGGCCTGCCGATCCATGGACTTCGCCTTCGATTGTGGCGCGAACACCATTTCACTCATACCGACTCGATCTGGGAATGGTGCCTTGGAATCGCTGGAGGCCCGAGGTGAATTCTCCCCACCCCGCCCCGAGACCTTGGAAGCGGCCCTGAGCTACGGGATTGGATTGGGTCGCGGACGGGTCCTAGCCGATACCTGGGATTTGGAACGCCTTGAAACAGACTCCATTCGCCGAGCTTCGCTTCTGAGCCGACTGGAAAATGGCAATCGGACCCAGCGGAATGGCTGACTGGAAACCCTATGGATTAAGGCATCCGGTCCCTCCGAAGATCCCCAGTGGTCCGGAGAGAAGAGGCAATCACCACTCGAGAATGGCAGCTCCCCAGGTGAGGCCGGCTCCAAAAACAACCAGGAGAACCAAGTCTCCGGGTTGTATTCGCCCTTGGCGAACCGCTTCGTCCATGGCTATACCCACGCTGGCAGCGCTCGTGTTGCCGTAGCGATCCACATTCACGAAAACTTGTTCATCCGTGGCCCCCAAACGTTCGCCCACGGCACTGAGGATGCGCTGATTGGCCTGATGCGGAATCACGCAACGAATATCCTCAATGGACAACCCACAACGCTCCAGCACCTCATTGGAGGCCGAAACCATGGCTTGAACGGCGTTCTTGAAGGTCTCCTTGCCATCCATCCGCAGGAAGTGACGACGCCCGGCTACCGACTCCGCCGTCGCTGGACAAGCGCTGCCGCCGCCGGGCAACTCCAGCAAACTGGCTTTGGACCCATCGCTTCCCAGACTCGTCGTCAACAGGCCACGGGCTCCGGGCCGGTGTTTGAGCACGGCCGCTCCAGCGCCATCGCCAAAAAGAACACAGGTGTTGCGGTCGGTCCAATCGACCACGGAACTCATTTTCTCGGCACCGATGATCAACACCGTCTCATGCGCACCGGCCTCGATGAATCGGGCGCCGATGTCCAAGGCGTAGACAAATCCGCTGCACGCGGCCTCGATGTCGAAAGCCACGGCCCGAAGGGCTCCGAGCTTCTGCTGCACCAGACACGCAGTGCTGGGAAACGGCATATCCGGCGTGATGGTGGCGACAATGATCAGGTCGATATCTGCGGCGGTGACTCCCGCCGAAGTCATCGCCCGACGCGCGGCCTCCAAAGCCATGTCCGAAGTCGCCTCTTCAATCCCGGCTATCCGACGCTCGCGAATACCAGTCCGGGTCGTGATCCATTCGTCGGAAGTCTCGACCATCCGCTCCAGCTCAGCATTGGTCATCACCCGCTCTGGCACATAGGAGCCCAAGCCCACAATGGAGGCGGAACGAAGCGGTGCGCGTTGGGTTCGGGGATGGTTCAAGAGATTCTCTAAAAATCAGGAGGTCTGCGCCGAATTTTGCGGCGGCACAGGTGATGGAGGATTGGACGCCGGCAGGACGGTTGAGGTCAATGCCACAGCCGAGGCAGCCCCGGCAATGGCTTGAACCAGTGTCTCATTGAGACCCAGTTGCACAAACCTCACGGCTTGGCTCATGGAATGCCGGACATTGGAGCGTTTGGCGCTTCCATGGATCTTGATGACACATCCATGGACCCCCAAGAGCGGCGCACCGCCATAGGCTTCAGGGTTCATCCGGGTGCGGATGCGTTGCAAACCACCCCGAGCAATGGCGGCACCGAGCATTCGCCAAGGATTTGCCGTCAGTTCCTCGCGGAGCATGGCGCCCACCGCTTTGCCCAGACTTTCCGCCGATTTCAGGACGATATTGCCCACGAAACCATCGCAGACGCAGACATCCACGCCATCCATGAACAAGTCGTAACCCTCACAGTATCCGGTCGCGTTGAGACCCGAAGCGCGAATCAGAGGCAGCGCGGCACGAGTCAGATCGGTGCCCTTGGATTCTTCACTGCCATTGCTCAAGACACCCACACGGGGACTCTGCTTGCCCAGCATGGCTCGCGAATAGGCCGAACCCATCACCGCGAACTGCAGCAGGTTTTCCGGAGAGCATTCCGGATTGGCTCCGCCATCCACCAAGACCCACGCCCCGGATTTGGAAGGCATGATGCAAGCGATGGTGGGACGTTCGATCCCTTCCAAGGTTCGGAGCCGAATGGTGGCGGCCGCGACAATCCCACCCGTGTTTCCGGAGGAAATCACCGCATCGGCCTTGCCGTCCCGCACCAACTCGACGGCCCGCAAGATGGAACAATCCTTCTTCTTGCGCAGGCCTTGGACCGGTTTGTCCTCCATGGTGAGGACCTCGGAGGCCGGCTCGATCTCGAGGCGCGGATCCAAACAACCGGCGCTTTTCAGCAGCGGTTCCAAGACCGATGGAGGCCCAACCACGTAGAGGCGGGAAATCGACGGCTCTGCCGCCAATCCCAGCTTCACGCCCTGGAGGAGTTCCTCCGGACCGTGGTCGCCGCCCATGACGTCCACTGCCAGGCGCATAAGCAAAACGCGCCGGTCCGTCTAAAACGGACACGGCGCGCCTAGAAACCTTAGGCTGCGACGCCGACGTTGATCACCTGGCGGCCGTTGTAGAAACCGCACTCGGGGCAAACCCGGTGGGGCAACGACGGAGAGGCGCACTGGGTGCAGATCGCCAACTTCGGCAGGGTGAGGACGCTGTTGTAGGCTCGGCGCATGCGTTGACGGCTGCGCGACGGTTTGCGTTTGGGGACGCCCATATTCGGTTCGGTTACAGTTTCAGATTATCGAGGGCACTCCACGCCGTATTCGGCTCAGCCTGCTCCCTCACTTGCAGTTCGCGGGGCTGGCCTTTCGGCTTCAACCCACGACAGTCAGGTCCGCACAACGGATTCGTTGGCAGAGAGAGCAAAATGTCCTCCCGGACGGCAGGGGTCAAGTCTGCAAAATCTCCATCGACTGGAAGAGCCTCTTCGCCCGCCAAGGGGACCATCAGGGAAAACTCGTCCACTTGAACCGAGAGAAGGAACACCTTGAGGCACCGAGCGCACTCGCAATCCACATGAGTCCGCAGGTTTCCGGTCACCAAAAGACTGTCGGACTGACGCTCCACCATCAGCTCATATTCCACGGGATGTGACAAACGCATCAACTCGTCCTGGAAGTCCGGGGCAAGTTCTGAGGCCAGGATATCTCCATCGAGCTGAATGGATTCTTTTTCCAAGAGGCGAAGATTCACCTTGAGCGACATGCCGATAGGATCGGCGGGTCTGGGGCTGGATGCAACTGGCGGATTGATGCCAAACCCAGCCTCGGAAGATGCCCATGAAAAAGCGGGCGGCCCCGTCTCCGGGAACCGCCCGCTTTGAAACACGGAAAACTGAAACCTCAGGCCTTAGGCCTTACCCGCATCGGCAATGGTTACCGGCCGGTAGCCACCGATGGACTTGAAGTAGAGGATCAGCAAGAGGTAGATGGCGGCCATTCCGACCGGAAGAGCGGCATCGGCTTTCAGCGTCTTGCGAGCGCCAGCGATATTGCCTTCAACCATCGCCTTTTGATCCGCAGTGAGCTGGGATTTTTCAGCGGAGACGTTGTCGTGCTTCTCTTTCTCAGCCAGCTTTTTCGCGGCCTCCATCTTGGCGCCGTCCAGAGCCGCAACCTCCTTGAACAGCCCGAGCAAGCCCGACGGTTTTTCAGCTTTGTTTGCAGCGAGAACCATCTGCTGGCCATTGGCTTCCAGATGTTCAGCAGTGAAGCGATCCTTGGCATAGCCGAGGCCGGGTCCACCAATCTGTCCTACGGAGAGCATGCCAATGCCGCCCATGATGGACATCGCCACCGCACCTGAGCGCGGGAAACGATCACCCACGACGGCGAGCATGGTCGGCCAGAAGAACGTCTTGCCGATGCTGTAGATCAGCACGGCGCCGAAGGCGACCGTGAGGGTGGTCACCGACGAGCAGGCCAGCAAACCGACGATGGCAAAGATCGAGCAGGTGAACAAAATCGAGATCGGGGAGAGCTTGAGACGCGACTCGATCCAGTGGCTGGAGAAACGCAGAGCGAACATCATTGCCGACGCGAAGATAAAGAGGATCGTGCCTTGTTTCGCGGTCAGGATGCTGCCGTTGATGTTTTCGATCCACGAGTCGGTACCCAACTCCAGCGAACCCAGAATCGCATGGGCGACGAAGAGGGTGAAAATCATCCAGTGTCCGAGCGCGAACTGCGTGATCACCGCAACCCAGGCGACAAAACCCACCGCAACGAGGCCTGAAATGACAACCCAAGCTTGGGACGCAAAGAATGCGCTTCCAGTGATGGCGCCAATGATGCCGCCCAGCGAGTCACGGAAGAACAGGAAGAGCAGCACACCCACGATGCTCGCTCCCAGAATTCCGACATCTTTCATCATCTCGCCCAGAGAAAGGCCTTTGGAGGAGGCTTCGGATTTGGGGAACTTCTGACCCAAGAACATCAACCCGTAAATCGCGGTGGGGATGAGGTACAATCCCAATTTCATCTTCCAGGGGAGCGCTTCACCCAGGAAGAGAGTGACGAACGCGCCGAGAATCATTCCCGCAGGCCAGCTCGCGTGAAGGATGTTCAGGTAATGCGTACGGTTCTTCGGGTAAATGGTCGCAATCAGAGGATTGGCGACGGCCTCAAGAGTTCCGTTCGCGAGCGAGAAAATAAAGGAGCCGCAAAAGAGCAGATTGAAGGCGGTTGCCTGACTGACATCCGGGGCAGGCGAGAGCGTGACGACCGCAGACAGGACATGGAGCAAGAAAGCAGCCCCCACCAGTTTTCCGTAGCCGATTTTGTCCACCACGATGCCGCCGAAAATGATGCCGAAACAGAAACCCGAAAAGCCTGCTCCGCCGATGAGGCCAACCTGACCATCTGTGAAGCGGAAGAGCGTTTTCCATTCTCCGGTGAGGCCATTGCGCAAAGCGAATCCAATGCCTGCGGCTAGGATGGCCATAAAGCCGGCCATCAGCAGCCGCTTTGCATTGGGGGCTATGCCCTCGTTACTTCCATTACTCATAGGGGTACGTGTATTGATTCTGTGTTATGACAAGTCGGACGTGGAACATCAGGATTTACCGACACCACCGGCCGCCTGTCCATTCCTTGCTTCGGGTTTCTGCAATTTTGCCCCGGGGACAGGCTCTTCGGACAAGGGACAGGCTAGGATCGAAAAGCAGGCGCCCTGACCGATGAAGCCTGCCAGCGCTTTCGAATTCAGGACTCGGGAGCCAGATTTTCAGCCACCGGATTGCCGTAAGCCTTGATGGCGGGGAGAACTCCGGCCAAAGCCCCAAGCACCACCAACGCCAGCGGGGCAATGACCAGAACGGGATCCCAAGCCCAGGGATCGAGAACCACGCCCGTCTGGGCCCGGATGACCGCGGCCACGGCCCCGAGAATCACGGCGTACAACCCCCAAGCGAGCACCATGCCGAGAGCAGCGATTGAGGCAGCCTCCAGAATGATCGAGGCAAAAACGGTTGAACGACGGGCACCCAGGGCCCTTAGAATGGCCAGATCCCGGCGTCGGGCGCTCAGGGAATTGTAAATGCTGGCCAGCACAGAACCGGCCGCCACCAATGCCACCAAATAAGCCACGAGTTCGAGTACCTGATCGAACCACCCCATCTTGTCGAACAGTTGGGCCAACACCGTTCCCAGAGGCCAGGCAAAGGTCAATCGGTCGCCCTGCTTGTTGTAGAGCATGTCCAATTGCTGACCCGCCACCGCGCTCCGCAGCTTCACCAATACTGCACTGACATCGCTGGCCGTCGCCGCGGCATGGCCCGACATGTTCTGCAGCCCTGCCAGCGGAATCCAGAGCACTCGGTCGGCTGGAGTATTGGAGGGCTCCAGAACCCCAGTGATCACATATTCGTCCTCGTGCTGTTCCTTGGGATTGAAGTTCAAACCGTGGTACGGCTTGAAGGTGTCACCGGGTTTCAGCCCGAGACGTTGAGCAACGAAGGATCCCACCACTGCTTCGCGATAACCGTCTTCAAACCAACGCCCTCCGCCCACCAAACGGAAGCGACGACCCGGAGCAGCCTCGGCCTCGGTGAAGAGGTTGGTGAGCGTGCCCACAATGCGATAGCCCAGGTAGTTGTCGCCAACCGCGATCGGAATAGCCAAAGCCACTGCCCGGTTGGACGACAGTGTCTGGAAATCGGCAAACGCGACATTTCCCGGGGACGCCTCGAGGTGGAACAGCGCATTGAGGACCAATTGAAGCTTCGCACCACGAGCACCGAGAACAGCATCCCAGGCGCCGGTTTGGCCTGTGAAGGTGGCCCGAGCCTGGCGTTTGACCACCCAGACCGACATCAACAATCCACCGGCCATCGCCAGCGAAAGGGCCGTCACCACGGTCGAAAGCAGGTGCTGGCGCAAGCTGCGTCGAACCAAAAGCAACAGCGTCATAGGCCACCCCCCTTCCGTGATGCCTGATTGAGGATTGCCAGAGATTCCCGACGAGGGAACGCCGCCAGAACGGATGGATCATGACTCACCAAGAGCAACGCTGACCCCTCCTCCGCGCACAATTCACGGATCAATGCCAACGCTTGGGCCGCATTGGCTGGGTCCAGATTGCCTGTGGGTTCATCGGCCAGGACCAATTTCGGCCGATTGGCCAAGGCACGAGCCACAGCCACCCGCTGCTGTTGGCCCGTCGAAAGTTGCCTCGGATAATAGTCCAATCGATCCCTCAATCCCACCCGGTTCAACAGCGACCGGGCGCGAACCGGATCGGCTCCCGGACCAAAGGACATGCCCAGAAGGACGTTCTCCAGACAGGTGAAGCCCTGAAGCAAGTTGAACGTTTGGAAGATATAACCAATCACCCGCGCCCGGATGCGGTCCCGACCGGCCTCAGACAAAGTGGCCATATCCTGACCATCCAGAGTAATGCGGCCGGAATCTCCTGCCAAAATGCCGGCGATGAGGTGGAGGAAGGTCGTCTTGCCGGTGCCACTGGGGCCACTCAAAGCCACCAGTTCCCCGGCGTTGAGGCGAAACCCAGGAACGTCCACCACCGGCAGAATTCGCCCATCCGGGGTTCGAAACGACTTCCGAAGGTTTTCGATCTCAAGCAGCGCCATGAACAAGGGACAGGCTGCATCGCCCCGCAAAACTTAGCCATCGACTTTTGTGGAACGAAGCGAACTGACCCCGACAAGGGACAGGCTCCTCCGACAAGGGACAGGCTCCTCCGACAAGGGACAGGCTCCTCCGACAAGGGACAGGCTCCTTGGAACAGGACACCTAACCGGAAGCCTATCACACGCCTCGCCCCCGGAGTTGGGAAACTGAAGCGGGCCCAAGAAGGCAGTGGGGGGTAACCTTGGAGTGGATCAGCCCTTGGGAAACATCCCGGCCGTCCAACCTCCATCGACCGGCAACGCGGCACCGGTGACGAACGAGGCGTCGTCGGAAGCCAGGAACAAGGCGGCGTTGGCAATTTCCTGCGGCTGCCCCATGCGCCCCATGGCTTGGGTGGATGCCATTTCGCGGGCCGCGGCAACCGGGTCGGGATATTCGGCGATGCGGGCACGGACAAACGGAGTTTCCACCCGGCCCGGACAAAGACAATTGATGCGAACACCGCTGCGCGCATGGTCGAGGGCCGCCGATCGAGTGATGCCGACCACCGCATGTTTGCTGACACTGTAGGCAAAGCGATCGACCAATCCTTCCAAACCGGCCGTGGAGGCGAGATTGACCACCGAACCCGCTCCCCGGGAAACCATGCCCGGCAACCAGGCTTTCATGGTGTTGAATACCCCGCGGACATTCACCGCCATCACACGATCAAAATCAGAGCCGGCCGTGGTCAGGAGTGTCCCGACATGACCAATGCCGGCATTGCACACGAGAACATCCACCCCGGGATAGCGCGCGGCTGCGGCTGCCAGGTCGGATTCCGAAGTCACGTCGAGAGCAACGGCATCGGCTCGTCCACCCGCTTCACGAATCCGCTGGACGGTCGCCTCACCCGCTTCGATCCGAAGTTCAGCAACAAGCACCCAGGCACCGGCACGGGCAAAGGTTTCAGCGATGCATTGACCGATGCCGGATCCGGCACCCGTCACCAGAGCAGTCTTGCCGTCGAGACGAATCATAGGAGGCGATTGATAGGGGGTTGAAAGAGGGCAAATCGTCGACACAGATCACACTGCAAGGCGAGGAAAAGGCCGCGGTAACAAGCTGAAAGACTGCTACGCATCCCACCGAAAACTTTCTGGCACCTGAGCATCTCGGAAAGACAAGCCAAACCGGCACCCCGATCCGACAGCCCACCCCAGAGACGGGAAGCTATAAACAAACCACCTGCATCCAACCAGCCGTTCCAAACTGCGCTTCAAAAGGCGTGACCGCCGCCCGCGCCGTGGCCTCGTCCGGAAAGAGCGCAAAAGTGGTGGAACCACTTCCCGACATGAGCGCGGCCCAAGCTCCGTTTTCGCGCAAGAAACGCTGGTACAAATCCAGGATCGGATACTTGTGCAAGGCCGGGGCTTCCAGCGAGTTGTAGAAACACTGGCCGGCCTCGGCAAGATCACCAGACCTCAAGGCACGCTCCAAGGCATCGACCCGGCCCGGGCGACCATTGAGGGCCTCCGGATGTTGAGCCAGTTCTCGATAGGCCCACGCCGTCGAGATACCAAAACCTGGATGGTACAAAATCATACCCCGACCCCGAAGCGCATCAAACGGAGCCAGCGGCTCGACCCGTTCTCCTCGGCCGGTAGCTCGGGCTGGTTGATCCTGAAGGAAAAAATTCACATCCGAACCCAGAGTGGCCGCGATGCGATCCAAAGAAGCCAGCGTCAACGGTTGCCCCAACAACTCGTTTAGGCCAACCAAGGTCTGGGCGGCGTTAGAACTACCTCCACCCAAACCGGCGGCCAGCGGGATCCGCTTGGTGAGATGAATTCGAATCCCCTGCCCGGCTTGTTGAGCCTCAACCAAGAATTGCTCGGCGGCCCGCACCACCAGATTGCTCCGATCGGTCGGCAGTTCCGGATGGTCGCAGGTGAAGTGGATCCCAGACTCGCCAGCCAATTCAAAGGTCAACTCATCACACAGCGGCACCGGGTGGAACAGGGTCTCCAAGTCATGAAATCCGTCGGGCCGCCGCCCGAGGATATTGAGCAGCAGGTTGACCTTGCAGGGAGAGGATCGGATCAGCGGCATAAAAAAGCGCCCCCGCAGAAACTGCGGGAGCGCGGGAAAGGGGTGGTAAAGGGCATCCCGGTGAGGGAACGCCCAAGTGCTCAGTCGATGACACGGAAGCGGCTGCCCGGGATCACCGGAGCCACATCCGACGCCTCGAATCCGAGGGAATTATCGGTGGCCGTCACGGTGGACTTGCCGAGGGCTCCGGGCTTGTAGCTATCCGGGTACACCTTGTAATCAGGCTTGATGTAAGGCTCGCTGGGAATGGGGAAGCTCAAGACCTCCACCGCGCCCACGACCGTACGGCCAATGGTGCGATTGACGCCCCGAACAACGCCCACCGTTCCACCGTGCGCACCGCCGAACAGGGCACCCTGTTCGTAGCTGCGCTGGAGTTCACCGAGGCGGAACGGCTCAGAAACGTTGTTGAGTCCGCGACCAAGCTTCTGCTCGGCGCTGGTGCATCCGACGAGCACCGCGGCCACGGTCACAAGGAGACTCACCGGCTTGAGAAAGGAACGCATAAGGTTGGAAAATGTGGTGGGAGGTTATCGGCGGAGCCGGTGGGTGCAAGCGCGGACTTCATCCGACAGGCGATGATTTTTCACGCGCGCTCGTCCGGCGGCAAGATTGCGGCTGCTTTGGCTGCTTTTCGCCCCCACCACCAAGCAATCACCAAGCTGATTTCATACAGCAGATGCAGCGGGAGGAAGAGCAGAAGCATGTTGAGTGGATTGCCATCAGGTGTGATGAAGGCGGCGATCACCAGGCCAGCCACCACCCAATAGGAACGGAACTTGGAAAGCTTGGCGGCATCGAGGATGCCAATCTTAACCAACGTCAGCAGGACCAGGGGTAACTGAAAGGCCACACCCATGCCCAACATGAACCAGCACACGAAGCTGATGTATTCATCGGCCTTCCATTCGTCGGCTGCGAAACCCAGCCAGTTGGAGAAACTCACCGTGGTGCTCAAGCAAATCACCAACAGGACGAAGTAGCAGAAAGCAACCCCCATCAAGAAGAGGAAGGTCGCCCACCCGCTAACTTTGTACACGAACGACTTCTCGTGTTGGTGCAGCGCCGGCAGGATGAACTGGGCAATGAAGAATAGAATGAAGGGAATGGAGACGGTGATGCCGCCAAACATGGCGATTTGCATCACCACGCTGAACGCCGTCACAGGCCCCAGCGTCTTGAGCTGAACATCGAAAGACCGAGTGGCGATGGCCGGAGGGTTGGTGTCCTCCTGCAATTTTAGCACCAAGTTGGTCCCCACCAACGTGGGAGCCAATCGGAAAACCGTATCCCGGTTGGTGGCCACCCCTGCGATTCCGCTGTCATTGGGCGTCATGCGAGTGAGCACATTGGTCCCCAGCATGAAAACCACCCGACCGCTCGTGGAATGTCGCATGCCCTCGGCGACCATCAGTGGCCACTTGAGGAACTGGATGACCACATTGCTGCCGCTCAGGCAAAGGATGAATCCCAGAAACACCGCGACCGCACACTTGATGAGGGTCCAACGAAGATCCTCGAGGTGCTCCAAGAAGGTCTTCACCGGCCCACCGCCCGCCTCGTCCGAATCCTGAAAGTCAGGATTGGGGGGCAGCGAGGGGGCCAGGGTGTAATCAGGGTCGTCAGCCATGCGTGCTCAAATCAGTCTGCTCAGGTCCATCCGACCCCAGACTGAGGCTAATCCGCTAGGATCGCGATCTCAGCCAGGGCCCATCCCTGCTCGGGAAAGACCGGAAAAAGACCCTAAATCAGGCCTTGTGACTGTGCGAGACCGTGTCGGAAGGCGGACGCACCGGCGGGGTGGTCGGCGATGCAGGGCGCTCTGGCTCATCCATCACGCGCTGCACTTCATCCTGCACATCCTTGGACGCCTTCTTGAACTCCCGAATGCCGGTGCCGACGCCTTTCATCAGCTCGGGCACCTTCTTGGCACCAAAGAGGACCAAAACCACGATGGCGATCCACATGATTTCGGTGCCGCCAATAAACGCCAGTATCGAAGTCTCCATAGGATTTCCGTTCACTTGTTCCCAAAGCTAGGCCCTGCCCCCTGTCCACACAAGCCCACAAACACCCTCCGCCGTTTCCGCTTCCGTCAGGCAGCAATGATTTTGGCACGAAGGCTTACTTTTATAACCCCGCTCAGCCAGCACGACGGATCCCAATAAATCGTCGAATCAGGCTCATCACTTGGCGCCGGCGCCGGAGAAAACCGCCGGGATGGTCCGCAAGAGGATCTTGAGGTCGAGCCAGATGGACCAGTTGTCGATGTAGTGGAGGTCGAGGCGGACCCACTCCTTGAAATCGGTCACGTTGTTGCGGCCGCTCACCTGCCACAGGCAAGTCAGGCCCGGCTTGACGCTCAGGCGGCGGCGGTGGGCCATGTCGTCGAAACGAGCCACCTCGTCCACCGGCAGCGGACGTGGGCCCACCAGACTCATTTCGCCGCGAAAAACATTCCACAACTGCGGCAACTCATCCACCGACCACTTGCGCAAGAACCGGCCCACGGGAGTCACGCGGGGGTCATTGGTGACCTTGAACACGGGTCCACTCATTTCATTGAGCTTGGCCAACTCGTGTTTGAGCTGCTCGGCATTGGTCACCATCGTGCGGAACTTGAGCATGGTGAACGGGTGCCCATTGAGCCCAGCCCGACGCTGGCGGAACAGCACAGGCCCGGGAGAAGTCAGCCGAACCGCCAAGGCCGCCGCCAAGAACAACGGCGAGGTAACCAGCAAGAGAGCCATTGAGCCCAGG
>Ga0255092_1000162_pt1 | contig 31274 bp, 25 predicted proteins | sample Colum_Yuk_RepC_8_2_FD_188454 | JGI IMG/M metagenome (GOLD analysis project Ga0255092, IMG submission 188454) | Freshwater microbial communities from Columbia River, Oregon, United States - Colum_Yuk_RepC_8d | ecosystem: Environmental > Aquatic > Freshwater > River | place: USA: Oregon...
GGCCAATGCCCTGCACACGCTGGGGGTGCGCCCGGGCGATGCTGTGAGCTTTCTCTTGCCGCTGATCCCGCAGGCCTTCATGACGCTCTATGGCGCCGAAGCCGCCGGCATTGCCAATCCGGTCAATCCGCTGCTTGAGCCCTGGCAACTGGCCGAAATCCTGCGTGCGGCCCGCACCCGGGTGCTGGTCACGCTGGGCCCCACGCCGGGTGCCGACCTCTGGGAGAAGGTGCAAAAGATTCGCCATGAACTGCCCGACCTGCAGGCCGTGCTGGTGGTGGGTGGTGCGGGCGTGGCCACCGCGGGCGCCTCGCAGGCCGGCACCGTGCAGGGCACGGGCCTGAATGCCCCGATCTTCGACTTCGATGCCCTGATCGCAGCCCAGCCCGCCGATCGCCTGGTGAGTGGTCGCACGATCGCTCCCGATGAGGTCGCCGCCTACTTTCATACCGGCGGCACCACCGGCACGCCCAAGCTCGTGCGTCATACCCACATCAATCAGGTGACACAGGCCTGGGTGATCGGGCTGATGCTCAAGGTGGCGCCCGGCGAGCCCGTGCTCTTCGGATTGCCGCTCTTTCATGTGGGCGGCGCGCTCACCCAGGCCCTCGCCTATCTGTCGTGCGGAGGCACCCTGGTGGTGGTCTCGCCGGCGGGCTGGCGCAATCAGGCGGCCGTGCGCAATGTCTGGAAGCTGGTCGAAAAGTATCGGCCAAGCTCCATGGTGGGCGTGCCCACGGTGCTGGTGGCCGCGCTCACGGTGCCGGTGAATGGGGCCGATATCTCCTGCCTCAAGCGGGCCTCGGGGGGCGGTGCCGCGATACCGGTGGCGGTGGGCAAGGCCTATACCGAGATGGGTATGCCGGTGCTGGAGGTCTATGGCATGACCGAGACCTCGAGCGTTCACACCATGAGCTATCAGGATCGGCCGATCCGGCTGGGCGCCGTGGGCCAGCCCGTGCCCTATGCACGGGTGCGAGTGGTCAAGATCGATTCAAGCGGCAAGCTGATCGGAGACTGCGCCACCAACGAGATTGGCGTGGTGGCCATGGCCGGGCCAGGCGTGTTTTCCGGCTATCTGAGCGAGGTGCACAACCGGGAGGCCTTCGTGGAGCCCGGCTGGGTCAACTCGGGCGATCTGGGCCGACTGGACGAGGACGGTTATCTGTGGATCACCGGCCGGGCCAAGGATCTGGTGATCCGCGGGGGCCACAACATCGACCCGCAGCCCATCGAGGAGATTCTCTTCACGCATCCGGCGGTGGAGCTTGCAGCCATGGTGGGTCGACCCGACGCCTACGCGGGCGAGTTGCCGGTGGCCTATGTGCAGCCCAAGCCTGGCCAGACCATTGATCCGGCCGAGCTCATCGACTATGTGCGCGAGCGCACGCCCGAGCGTGCAGCAGTGCCTGTTGCCATCCATGCGATTCAACCCATGCCGCTGACCGGTGTGGGCAAGGTCTTCAAGCCCGCGCTGCGGCTCGACGCCGCCCGGCGCGTGGCCGAGAACCTGCTCGCCGATGCGCCGCTCGCGGGCGGTGCGCTCGTCATCAGCGCCGATACCCATCCGGTGCATGGCAGCCTGATCACGGTCCGCGCCGAGGGTGTTCCACTGGCCGCGCGCGAGGCGCTGGCCCAGGTGGTTCAGGAGCGGCTCGGGCCCCTCACGATGCGGCATGAGGTGGTGTGGGGTTGACTCACGATGTAGCACATCAGTGCTACATTCACCCTCAACTCTTTTGTGAAAATTTGCATTATGCCATTCATGTCCACCACCACCATCCGGATTGAAGACGCCCTCAAGGCGAGAGTTGCCGCCGCGGCCGATTCATCGACCACCAGTTTCTGTACGGCATCGAGGACACTCCGGAGCGGATCACCCAGATCATCGCGGCGCTCGAGATCCTGACGCATAGTCCTCTGATTGGCCGAAAGACCGGCTCGGGGCTTCGCGAACTGGTCATCGGTGAGAATTCACGAGGCCATGTCGCGCTTTACCGTTACGTACCCGACCTCGACACTGCGTTCATTCTGGCCATCCGCAGCCAGCGAGAGGCCGGCTATAAAAGGGAGTCTTGATTCAACCCCGCCTCGGCATCTTCCAGGGCAGCATCAGCCGCACCGGAAGGCTGCGCAGGCGCGGCAGGCTGAGCGACTCGTGAATCGCCACCACCGGCTCGCCGAGCACGCTGCTGCTCAGGGTGGAGCGGGCATAAAACGGCGTGTCTTCCAGGGTTTCGAGTACGCGTGCCGGATGGTTCGCATCGGTGCGCACGCCACGCTCGATGCGCCAGATGGGGCTGACGGGCAGCACCTGCCGTGGCGGGGCTTCAAAGGGCTCGCTGCGGCCGTCACGTAGAAAGCGCTGGGCAATGACGCGAGACCCCTGCGGCGCTCGCACGTCGTAGATCACCGTCGTGCTGCCATCGCGCATGCGGGCCCGCGACCAGTCCCAGTCATGAAAGGCATGATCGATCGGATCATCGCCTTCATTGGAATCCATATAGGCCGGCCCAGACCAGCGTACGCGCGGTGATTCGAGCTCCACCTCGATACGGGCACACGGCGCCATCGGACCCCAGCGATGTCGGCCTGCGGCATCGAGGCCCGCCACAAAGCCGCACCAGGCACCGGGCTTGAGCCTCACCGTGCCGCGAATGCGCCGGGGGATCGGCACGGACCATTCATCAAAACGCACCACCACCTCATCGCCCTCAAGCGCCATCGAGCTCGGGCCAATGGTGTAGTGCTGGGCCGTTCGCGCGATGCTGGCCTGCCCTCGCTCGGTCATGGACCAGCGCTGTCCGGCGGCGCCATAAAGAGCCACATTGAGCGCGCAGAACTGCTCTGCGGGCGCTAGGCCACCACCGCGCGCCCGCGCCCAGGCGTAATAGGGCGAGAACACACTACCCACAAAGGCAATGATGCTCAGGCCATGCGCGCCATCGTCGCTCAGAGCATCGAGATACCACCACAGGTAGCCACCATCCGGCACCGGCGCATCAAAGCGCGGGCGGCCCGAAGCTTCGCGACCCCGCGAGGGTGATGAGGCGGTCGCTGAAGGCGGCATGGCGGCCGTTTCGGATGCTCGGGCCGAGTTCATCGGGATGCGCTCGCGCGAGCTTGGGGTGCAGACCAGACCATCTCAAGAAAACGGCCGATCGGTTGGGATCGGCCGCGCAGGTGCGTCAAGCAGGGAGGAGAGGCGTCGGTGCTGTCCGCGCTCAGTCGGTCATCGGAACACAGACGGATGTTCATGCACCCGCTTCTGCGTTCCGAGCCGGATTCGATGGCTCTGGCTCATGCCAGGGCGTGGGTCACTTCTTGTTGCCTTCGGCTGGCGCAGCCGCAGCCGGTGCGGCTGCCGCAGGAGCCGCATCCGCCGGAGCCGCGGCCGGTGCTGCAGCCGCGATCCAGGCAGGCACCGCATCACGCGGTGCGCCTGCGATCGGTGCCTGAAGCTCCGGATGCGCCTTGGCCATGGGCTCGCCATAGAGTGGCTTGAAGACGCCCTGATGGCAGGTGCCACAGCCCACCTTGGCCACGTCGCCCTTCGGTCCCAGTCGGTGCTTGGGGAAGGTCTCGGTCAGCGGCACCATGTAGTCGACATTGAGCTGCCGGGCCATGCGGATGCCGTGCCATGCAGTCGCCCGCTGTGGGGGCGAGATCTCCCACGACTGGAACGACTGCGTGTTGTGGCAGTAGGTGCAGTTCACACCCAGAGACTGCGACATGTGCATCATCAGCCCATAGGTGTGCTCGGCCTGCTTGGTGGAGGTGGTATTGGCTGCAGCACCCCGCATCGGCAACGCCTCGTTGCTGTTCACCCGGATCGGCTTGGCCTCCTTGAGGTAGTCGCTCAGCACGCCGTTGGGCAGCGATGACCAGGCCACTGTTTCGGAGGCAATGTTCTGGCCGCCCAGATCACCCATGACCGAGTTGGAGGCGTATTTGCGATCCTTCGGCTCGAACCAGACCTGGTTGGGCACGGGCTTGCCACGGTGGCAGGTGTAGCAGGTGACGCCGGTGGCCCCGACATGCGCCTGCCAGTCGGCATTCACACTCTGGGTCATCTGGATCATGCGCCGCGCCACCACCTTGGTGTAGACCGAGTCATCCGCCAGGTTCTGCGGGTTGTGGCAGTAGTTGCAGCCCTGCTCGGGCGCCACCCACTGGGTCATGGCCACCATCAGGCGCGTGAACTGCCCGGCGCTCAAGTCGCCGAGCACCTTCACGTTCTGATAGACCTCTTTGGCCTTGGGTCCACCATCGGGCACATCCGGAGCCGGTGCGGGCGGCTTGTTGGCCGCATAGATCTCGGCCGTGATGCGCGGGTTGGTCACATGCTCCATGCCCGTGCCACGGTAGCCCCATTGCACCGCCTCGATCGGCGGACGCTCGCAGCCTGCAAGGGCGCCCACCGCCAGGGTGAGTGCGCCAGCCAGTTTCATCCAGCGCTTGATCATTTGTTGGCTCCCTTGTCGGCAGCGTTGTCAGCGGGGGCGGCGGCAGGTGCAGCCGCATCGGTCGATGCAGCCGCGGGGGCGGCCGCGGCGGGCGCTGCAGCCGGAGCTGCGGTCAGAACCGCCGGCGTGGTCTTGGAGGCCTGCAGGGCCGGATCCACCACCACCTTGTAGCTCGCGGGGTAGGAGGGCACCACACCATGCTTGGCCGACCACAGGTACCAGTTGTCGACCACCGGGCCGGTCAGCAGGATGCCGATACCGCCGGTGAGCGGGCACAGCACGGCAAACCACCAGGCCCAACGGTGCACGGATTCCATGGTGGCGTTAAAGCCCATGGTCCAGCGCCAGAAGAGCGCCGCACGCTCCGAAGCCGTGCCCCGATCGACGATCTGCTCGATCTCGCGATCACCGCCATAACGACCCACCGCCAGAATGGTGGCGCCGTGCATGGCAAAGAGCAGCACCGATCCGTACAGGAAGACAATCGAGAGCGCGTGGAACGGGTTGTAGAACAGATTGCCGTGCCGCAGCGAAAGTGCCGAGACCCAGTCGAGGTGCGGGAAGATGCCAAAGGGCACCGCCTCGGACCAGCTGCCCATCATGATGGGACGGAAAAAGCCGCACACCAGATAGAGCCAGATCGCTGCCGCAAAGGCCCAAGCGATGTGCGTGCCCATGCCAAGCTGCCTTGCCCTTCGGTAACAGCGCGCCCACCACAGCATCATCGAGACCGTGAGCATGAAGCCGGTGATGATCCACCAGCCCCCTTGCGCGAGCGGCGGAATCGACAGGCCGTATTGCGGCGCCGGCGGCTCGAGCGCCAGCCAGAAGAGCTGACGGATCAGCTCGCTCGGGCTCCAGTCGACCGCGGCCAGCATGTTGAAGCCGATGATGTTGAAGGCGAGGGTGCCAAACACCAGCGAGGCCACGCCCAGGCCACCGAGATAGACCGGCCCGATCTGTGCGTTGCCGATGCGGCCCAGCAGATGCCACAGGAAGGGCTTGCCGGTGCGCTCCCAGTCTTCCTTGGGAAGCGGTGCACCCGAATGCAGTGGCCCGGTGGGCTGCACTGCCGTGAAGAGATTCTGATATTCAACCATGTCTGTTCTCCCGGGCGCTCAGAACCAGATCGGCAGGTTGAGCCACCACGTGTACCACTCGGGCCATCCGCGGGTCCAGAAGGGTCCGCTGATCACGATGCACAGCGCTGCAAACCACACGCTGGCCAGCGCGAGGAACAGGCCCAGCCGGTGGATACCCAGCGTGCCGACCGAGTAGCCGATGAAGTCGCGAAAGAAGGTGTCCTCGTGCTCGGGGGACTTCACTTCCTGGCCCTTCTTCGGGTTGGTGGCCGAGAGCACCAGACCGCCGTGCATCGAGAGCGCCAGCGTGGTCGCGAAGAACAGGCTCGCGGCGATGGCATGCGCCGGGTTGTAGTGAAAGTGCAGGTACTGGTAGGCCACATTGCTCACCCAGTCGAGGTGGCTGTAGATGCCGTACGGGAAGGCATGCCCCCACGCGCCCATGAGCACGGGTCGGATCACCTGCAACGTGAAGTAGGCAAAGATCGCAAAGCCGAAAGCCACGGGCACGTGATAGCCCATGCCCAGCTTGCGCGAGATCTCCACCTCTCGCAGCGCCCAGGACACGAAGGCGCCCAGTGCACAGACGGTGATGATCTGCCACAGCCCGCCTTCCATCAGCGGCGCCATGCGCAATCCATAGGAGAGATCCGGCGGCGCGATGCTGATCTGCCAGAGATTCCAGGTGGGCCCCATGGCCGCGCCCCAGATGATCATTGCGGTGCCCAGCAGCGCGAAAAACGCCGTGGTCACTCCGAAAAATCCGACGTAGAAAGGCCCGACCCAGAAGTCGAATAAATCGCCTCCGACCAGGGTGCCGCCCCGTACGCGGTATTTCCTTTCAAAACTCAGCATGGCCATGTGTGGTCCTCCAACCCCGACGCCTTCAACAGCGGGCTCATGGGCTCGATCGAATGCTCAGGGTTTGTGTTCTTTGACGGGTGCAGCCAGTCGTGCTGACCTGGCCGCACCGGTCCGTTCTCCAGAACGAGACGCTTACTTCGACGGATTGGGAGCGTTTTGCCCCGCCTTCGCCGCAGCAGCCTTCACCGTGTCGGGATGCCAGGTGTTGATGTTGTAACGATCCCCGCTGATCTGGATCAGGTGGATGCTCGTCGACACAAACGCAATCAGGAGTCCGGTGAGGATGATCGCTTTGCGCGGATCGACGATTCGCCAGTAACGCCACATGTTTCAGTCCTTTCTCTAACTGAGGTGGGAGATGACCGTGTAGACCGCCGCTTTCACGCCAGACCACAACGATCTCGACCCTTCGGCTCCGGGGAGCCAGGTCCGCCAGTTCCAGGTGAGCAGCTGCCCGCACATGGCAAGCACCAGAAACGCGGTAAACAGCACGAGAAAGACCAGGTGAAGTCCTTCGAGACGCTTGCCGAGTTCGCTGGCTACAGGGTGGTTCGCATGCACATGTGCCATGACTGCTTCCTTGGATGGTTTGCTACGAGGTCAGAACCAGGGGCGCCAGATCCACACCAGACTGTGGGCGACGAATGCACCCACGGCCCACAGGATGTAACCCTGCAGGTAGTACTGGTGGAACTCCTGGCACTCCGCGTCCGTCAGACCGGACGGATTCACTTTTTCAGCCATGGTTGTTGCCTTTCAGAGAGTTGCCTTGCGGCAAGACCCAAACAGCCTGGGTGGTGTCACCCAGGCACCCAATGACCGGGTCAACCCGGCCGATCGTTCGTCCGCCCCGGGCGGGATTCAGTTCACGGATCACGCGACCTGCCCCTCCCTGGCTCGTCCGAACAATTTCAGAAGACGTTCAAGCTGCACCTGCGTTTCACCGGCCTCGCGGGCCTCCTGCTCGACGCGATCACGCATGCGTTTGGCGGCCGAGATGCGCACCAGGACCGGCTCAGCCTCGATGAGCTCATCGAGCTTGCGATGGGCCTCGGGCGACCAGGGCATGGAAGCCGCGCCCGAAGCGCGACTGCGCGTGGCCTCGATGCGGTCCATGTCGGTGGACAGCGGCAGGATGTGAAAGAGCGCATCGAAGAGCGCGTTGCAGACCTCCTGGATGAGGTAGGTCGCGCCCGCATAGCCCATGAAGGGCGTGCCGGTGTGGCGGCGGATGATGGCGCCCGGAAACGACGCCGGGATGAAGGCCGCACGCCCCCCCGCCTCGGCGAGGTACATGCGCTCGTTGTAGCTGCCAAAGAGAATGAGGGGCGGCTTGCTGCGCACCATCTCGCGCACGCTGGCGTTGTCGGTCTTGTCGCCGGGCTTGCGGGCCACGGCAAAGTGGCAGGGCAGGCCCATTTCATCTTCAAGGAAATGGCGAAGCCCGCGGCTGTAGGTTTCAGTGGCCACGACCGCGAAGCTCGCGGTGCCAAAGAAATCCTGGGTAACCGAGCGCCACAGATCCCAGATCGGCTTGATGGTGGTGTGCTTTTCGCGCGCGATGAAGGGCTCGGGATCGAGGTCGAGCAGTTCGCCGAGTGTGCGCAGAAACTTGGTGGTGCTGTGCAGTCCGATGGGCGCCTGCAGCCAGGGGCGATCGAGCGCTTCGCACAGCATCTGGCCAAACTCGCGGTACAGGCAGATGTTCACATCGGCCTCGACCAGCCGCGAGACATCGGCCAGATGCGAGCCCAGCGGAAAGACCATGTTGATCTCGGCGCCGATGCCCTGCACCAGGCGACGGATTTCGGCGAGATCGCTTGGCGAATTGAATACGCCATAGCTCGGTCCGATGAGGTTTACGCGCGGCTTTTCGCCGGGCGCCCGGGGCTTGCGCTCGGGCACCTTGCGCAGACCATATTCAGACCACAGCCAGAACATCGCGCGATTGGCGCACTGCCATTGATCTTCATCGATGGTGCGCGGCAAGAAGCGCTGCAGGTTGGTGCCTTCGGGCGTGACGCCGCCACCGATCATCTCGGCGATCGAACCGGTGACCACCACCGCAGGCAGATCAGGATCAAGCACGCTGTGCGCGCGCTTCATGGCGCCTTCGGTACCTTCGCGGCCGAGCTGCTCTTCCGCCAGGCCGGTGACCACGATGGGCAGCTCATGCGGAGGCAGGGCATCGCTGTAGTGCAGCACCGAGGTGACGGGCAGGTTTTCGCAACCCACCGGGCCATCGATGACCACCTGCAGCCCCTTGATCGCGGTGAAGACATACACCGCGCCCCAATAGCCGCCGGCACGATCGTGGTCGAGGACGAGCATCAGATCATCTCCTCGGCCTTGCGGCGCTTCATGAGCTTGATGACCTGGCGCCGCGTGTGCTCGCGAAACTCAGGACGATCCTGGGGCACGCCCTCAAGCCCGCCCCACACCCCAGCCGCATGGCCCTGGCCGACATCGCCAAAGAAGTCGTGCATCGCATCGAAGCGCGAGGCATTGGCAATGGCCGTGTTGATCACGGTGGCGAGTGACCCCGCGCCGGCCGGGCCCATGAGCGGGCGGGCCGAAATGAGGTTGGTGAAGTAAAGAGCCGGCGTGCGTGCCTCTTTGGCCGCCTGAACCACCGGCGTGGTGCCAATGGCCAGATCAGGCTTGTATTCCTTGAAGGCCGCCAGATCCTGCTCAAGCGAGGCCCGAAACTGCACCTGAACACCGCGAGCCTCGAGCCACTCGCGGTCGGCCTGCGACCAGGGCGTGGCCGCGCAGGCGCTGCCCACGTAACGCAGGTCGGCGCCCGACTCCACCAGCAGACGGCCCACGAGCAACTCGGAGCCTTCGTAACCGCTCAGGGTGATGCGGCCGCGGATGGGCATCTTGGCAAGCGCACCCCGGATGGCCGGCAGAATGCGGTTCTTGGCGGCATCGATGCGCTCCTGCGCCACGCCGGCTGCCGTGCCGATGGCCTGCAGCCAGGCCTCGGTGCCGTCGTGGCCCACTGGGGCCGAACCCACGATCGGGCGCCCCGCTGCCTGGAACTCCCGCACGCTGGCGGTATAGAAGGGATGCAGGGCGGCGACCACCGAGCCATCGAGGGCGGCATAGAGCTCGCGCCACTCGCGGGTGGGCACCACCGGTCCTGCGGCCAGGCCCATGGGCTCGAGCATCATGCCGATACCGACTGGATCGGCCGGGAAGACTTCACCGAGCAGCGTGACCGTGGGCTTGTCGGTGCGACCCGCACGCGGGGCCTGTACCGGACCCGCCATGATCTCGTTGCGGGCATAGCGCAGCATGGCGCCAGCGAGCACATCCTTGGCCTCGGCATGGGTGGGCACGCCAAAGCCCGGCACATCGATGCCGATGATGCGCACGCCATTGATCTCACGGGGCAGCAGCTGCAAGGGCACGCCACTGGCCGTGGGCACACACAAGTTGATGACCACGATGGCATCGAACTGCTCGGGGTCGGCCTGCTGGTGCACGGCGTCGCGGATATCTTCGAAGAGCTTGCCCGTGACCAGGGACTCGGAATTGAACGGCACGTAGCCCACGCTGCGGCGGGCACCGTAGAAATGCGAGGTGAAGGTCAGGCCATAGACGCAACAGGCCGAGCCCGAGAGGATGGTCTGGGTGCGACGCATGCGCAGGCCCACACGCAGCGAACCAAAGGCCGGGCACATGCTCTGCGGTTGATCGTGCGGCCCCTTGGGATAGTCGGCTGCGTATTGATCGAGCACCTCGCTCTTGCCTGCGCTTTGCGCGGCCTGCTGCAGCGCCTGAGCGCCGGAGTGGCAGCCCAGGCCATCCGTCTGCGCGGCGGCCGGATTGGCCAGCGGCGCTTCGAGAGGCAGGGGATTGGGCAGGGGCGCGTTCATGGGTCAGGCCGCGTCGTCGTAGACGACTTCAAGGGAGGGCTTGATCACTTCGTCCTTGCCGACCATGTCCATCAGGGTGGCGGGCTCGAGCACGACATCGCGACCCACGGCGGAGCCCGAGAACAGCCCCAGGAGCTCGTCTTGCGTGAGGGGCTTGGGCCGCACCGGGGGCGCTTCAGCCACATTGGTGGCGAGCATCTCGAAGAGCGGAGCCCATTGCGTGCCGGGGCGGCCGATGATGTCGTAGGCCGCGCTCTTGCGACGGATGTCTTCATGGGCCGGGATGGCCGAGAGGACGGGAATGCCAGCGCGCTCAGCAAAGGCGGCGGCCTCACCGGTGCCGTCATCCTTGTTGATGACCATGCCGGCCACACCGACATTGCCGCCGAGCTTGCGGAAGTACTCGACCGCGCTGCAGACATTGTTGGCCACATAGAGTGACTGCAGGTCGTTGCTGCCGACCACGATCACCTTCTGGCACATGTCGCGGGCGATGGGCAGGCCAAAGCCGCCACAGACCACATCGCCCAGGAAGTCGAGCAGGACGTAGTCGAAACCCCAGTCGTGAAAGCCGAGCTTCTCGAGGGTTTCAAAGCCATGGATGATGCCGCGACCGCCGCAGCCCCGGCCGACCTCAGGGCCACCGAGCTCCATGGCGAACACGCCATCGCGCTTGAAGCAGACATCGCCGATGCTGACGGCCTCGCCCGAGAGCTTCTTGCGCGAGGAGGTTTCGATGATGGTGGGACAGGCCTTGCCGCCAAAGAGCAGCGAGGTGGTGTCGCTCTTGGGATCGCAACCGATCAGCAGCACCTTCTTGCCCTGCTGGGCCATCATGTAGGACAGGTTGGCGAGCGTGAAGCTCTTGCCGATGCCGCCCTTGCCATAGATGGCGATGATCTGGGTCTCTTTGGTGGGCGGCGCGGTGTGCACCGGATCGGGTGCGATCGCCGCCTCGGCGCGCAGGCGCTCTTTCTGGATGAACTGCACGGGTGCGCCACCCGCAAGGTTGGTGCTGGTCATTGGCAGTGTCTCCAGTCGAGAACCATCTTCAGGCAGCCGGCGTCATCAAAGGCCACCGGATAGGCCTGATCGGCCCGCTGTGCGGGCTCACGATGGGTAATCAGCCCGTCGAGGTTGAGATGGCCGGTATCGATCAGCCACTTCACCGCGAGCAGGTCGGGTTTCTTCCATTCGGCGGCAACGCGGATATGGGCTTCTTTCATGAAGGCCGGCGCGAAGGCGAAGGACAGGGAGCCGGCGTAGAAGCCGGCAAGCACGATCTCGCCACCCGGTGCGATGCGGGTGATGAGCGTGTCGAGCAGGGTGGGGTCGCCGCTGACGTCGTAGATGGCGCGGTAGTCGCGACGGTCGTCGTCTTCGGGGCGAACCACCGGATAGCCGTCGGCACCCCCTGCACGCTGGGGATTGACCTCCCAGACGGTGGGCGCCGGATGACCACCGAGCACGGTCATGCGAGCGAGCAGACGACCCAGCACGCCATGACCGACGATGAGGTCGGGCGGCACGATGCGCTCGCGTTGTCCACCCTCGGACACGGAGTGATAGGCGGTTGCGGCCAGCGCCAGCAACACGCCCTGATCGCCGAGGGTGTCGCTGATCGGGGTGAGCTTGTCGGCTGGCACGAGCACCTGCGAGCAGGAGCCACCGAACAGGGCGCGCACATCGCTGTAGCAGCGCGCGCCGGGCACATACACCGTCTGGCCTTCATGCAGGCCGCTGTTGTGGGGCGCACGGACCACGCGCCCAACCGACTCATAGCCGGGCACCAGCGGATAACCCATGCCCGGGAACATCGGCATGCGGCCGGTCCAGAGGAGCTTTTCGGTGCCGGTGCTGATGCCGCTGTACTGGATGTCGACCACGACATCGTCCTGGCCTGCGGGGGTCAGGGCGACGGTATGGAAAGCGACTTTCCCGGGTTGCTCCAGGACGACAGCCATGGCGTTCATCGCGCAGCTCCTCGGATGAATCCAGACCTGGCGCGCGATCGCTGGGTCTGGGAGACGGGTCGATTTGACCCGCGTTTGTCCAAGACGTTTGGGAGTGTCATGTTAGGCCGACTATGCTGTGTGTCAAGTCTTATGTACACATCAAGTGTGCCAAAGATGTAACGACCCGATTCAGCGACGCGCGAGCAGTACGCGGGTCTGCAACGGCAGGGGTGTAGGCAGCAGTCGCACTTCGCCAAAACCGGCCGACCGCAGCAGGGCGGTCAGCTCCGAAGGGGTTCGCGAACGGCCCTTGCCCATGGCGGCCAGGTACAGGCCGTAATAGGCATCGCCAATGGCCTCGGCCCCCGGCGTGCCGGCCATGGGCTCGCACACCAGGACGCTGCCCCCCTCGGGCAGAGCCTCGCGAACGGCGCGCAGGATCTGGCGCACTCGGTCATCGGGATGATCGAAGAGCACCCGCACCAGGGTGATGAGGTCGGCGCCCCGGGGCAGAGGGTCGGAGAAAAAGCTGCCGCCATGCACCTCGACCCGCTCGGCCAGACCTTGTTCAGCCAGTCGCGCGCGCGCCAGATCGGCCACCGCGGGCAGATCGAAGAGCATGAGTTGCAGGTGCGGGGCGTGGGCCGCCACCGCCCGCAGAAAGGTGCCCTCACCGCCACCGACATCGAGCATCCGCCGATGCCTGTCGAAGGCATAGGACTGCAGCACCTGTTCAGACACCAGCGGCTGCGAGGCCGACATGAGCTGGGAGTATTCGGCCACTCGCTCGGTCCCCAGGCGAGCGGGCGCAGCGCGTGGGTCGGTATCGGCATAGGGCCAGTAGCCCGACATGGCCGTGGCCGGACGCTCTCCGCGCAGCAAGGCCACCGGATCGGCGAGGTCGTGATACAGCGTGGCGTGGTGTTCGACCATGGCCGCGATCGCCGGATGCACCACCATCGGGGCACCCAGTGCACCCAGGCCCCAGCGGCCATCGTCATGGCGCTCAAGCAGCCGCAGCGATGCAGCCGCAGCGAGCAGGCGTTGGGCGCCTTCTTCGGGCATGGCCATCCAGTGCGCAAGCGCGCTGGTGTCCTGCGGCCCCTGAGTGGCCAGATGGTCGAAGAGCTTCAGGCGAACGCAGGCAAAGAGCACCTGCGAGTAGGTGAAGCCCGCCACGATGTCGAAGAGCGCTCGGGATTCGCGACGGGCAATGAAGCGGGCCAACCACGACGAACTCGCCCAGCGATGAAAACCGGGATCAAGCAGGCGCCGATCACGCCAGGCGCGCCAGCGGTCACGCCAGGTGCGTGCGCTGCCCGGGCGCGAAGGGTCACTCATGCGCGAGGCAGGATGGCCGGTATCGGACATGGGGCTGCGCCCGCGTCAGGCCAGCGCCGTGCGGCGCATGTTGCCCGGGCACCATTCCCGCGGGACCAGTCGCTCGGATTCCATACGCACCAGAGCCCGCAAGGCCGGTGCACCCGGACACTCCGGAATCGCCTGCATGGCCTGGGCCAGCAGGCCGTCGAAGTGCTCGATCGCGCCGGTCAGGCCCAGCTGATGGGCTGCGCTGGGCCGATTGTGCGAGGCATCCTGACCCACGGGCTTGCCGAGCAGATCGGGATCGGCCATGACATCGCGAATGTCGTCGGCAATCTGGTAGGCCTCGCCCAGCCGGTCGCCCAGCGCCAGCCAGGCCTGAGGGTTGGCGCCCGCGGCCAGTGCGCCCGCAATGGTGGCCGCCGTGAAGAGTGAACCGGTCTTGGCCCGCTGGTAATCGGACAGATTGACCCGCGGCTCGCACTCCCAGGCTTGCCCGGCCACGATGCCGGTGGGTAGACCCGTGCTGCGTGACAGGTTGAGCAGCAGGGGCGCCAGACGCTCGGGATGGTGTTGCGCCGCCTGCGCCAGCACCTGGAAGGCCAGCACGATCAGGGCATCACCGGCCAGCACAGCCAGCGGCTCGCCAAAGGCGGCCTGCACCGACGGGCGGCCACGACGCGTCGCGGCGTCGTCAAAGCAGGGCAAATCATCATGAACGAGCGAAGCGCAGTGCATCAGCTCCAGACTGATCGCGGCCGCGTCCGTCAGGGCGGTGTCGTCCTCGGCACAGGCCCGGGCCACAGCCAGACACAGGTGGGGCCGGATGCGGGCCCCACCGGGAAACACGGCATGGCGAACCGCTGCCGCCAGACGCGGGGGGGCACCCGGGATTTCGTGGGCGGCCAGAGCCGACTCGAGGGCGCGCTCGATCCGGGCGGTGGGATGGGCGGAAGACTGGGCGGAGGGATCCATGAGGCTCCTCGGACCGATGGCAGGCTGCGGGAGGAGCGCCACCGGAAGATCGCAGGATGGCGACTGTCTGTAGTGCTTGTCGCCTTGATGTGTCATGGACAATAGACACACCGGCGCGTGGCGTCAACCCGCAGGCAGCCTCAGCAACGCGCTCAGCAGGTGGGCCACCGCCTCGGGCGCCTCTTCATGGGCCAGGTGCCCCAGGCCGGGAAGACGATGCAACACCGCCCCGGGAACCCGCTTTGCGAGGGCCAGGGACTGTGCGGGAGGTACCATGGGATCCGCATCTCCCACGATCAATGTAAGCGCGCACTCCCTGGCTGGGTATTGATTCATCTCACTCTGAAAGAGCCGCAAATCCCAGTGAGCCATCATCGACAGTGCGGCGGACACGTGGGAGGGGCTCGCCACGAGGGTGGCGTAGCCCCGGCGGCCTGCGGCATCCACCCGAGACCCGGTGCCCCGCATCAGCCGCTCGAGCACCGCATCATGGGTCGCCAGGCGGGACAGGCCCAGTGCAGCCCAGGTGCTCGAGGCCAGCAATTGGGTGGCAGGCGAAATCCAGTGCGCGGCCTGCCCTCCGAAGGGCTGCCAGGCCCCATTGATGCCCACCAGATGGCGGGGGCGCGCATGCCCGTGCAGAACATGCCAGGCCCCGATCACGGCGCCGGCCGAGTGACCCGCAATCAGCTGCGGACGCAAGGCCAGCGCGGTGAGCAGCGCATCAATGGCGCGCCCCATCACCGGCAAGGACAGCTCCAGCCCCGAGGGGCGGCGACTGAAGCCGTGCCCTGGCAGATCAGGCACCACGACATGGCAGTGCTCGGCCAGGCGCGGCGCGACATCCCGCCAGGAGTGGGTCGAGGCCCCCGTGCCATGCAGCAGCAGGGCAATCGGGGCACGGTCGGGGGGCGGGCCGAAATGCTGGACATGCCAGTCGATGGCCCCCACCCGGATGAAGCGGCTGGCCTGGGCATGAGGCCAGTGATGGCTCTCGCGCGCCCAGTCGAGAGCGCCATCCGAGCCCGCTGCGGAAGACGGCGATGAAGCCGCGCTCATGAGCCGCCTGCGTTGAGGACGGCCCGCGTGGCGGCCTGCACCGAGCGTGACATGGCTTCAGCATCGGCCTGCGGCAGGGGAATGTAGGCCGCGCCCATGCAGCGGGCGAGCTCTTGCGCATCGCTGGAAGGCCGGGGAGAGGTATCGATCAACAGGGCCGCATGACCGGCAAGACGCAGGCGCTGCGCGGCCTCACGGGCATCGGCTTGTGCCTGTGCACGCCCACCCGTGCCGTCGTGGGCCACATTGGCCTTGCCATCGGTGAGCAGCACCACGATGGGCGTGCCCCCCTTGCGTGCCATGGCGTCGGCCAGCGCGGCCGCCGCATCGATGCCCTGCGACAAGGGTGTGCCACCGCCGCCCGGCAGGCCCGAGAGTTCACGCCGGGCCCGAGCCAACGAACGGGTGGGTGCCAGCAGCACCTCGGCCGCTCGGCCTCTGAAGGCCACCACTGCCACCTGATCGCGGCGGACATAGCACTCGGCCAGCAGCAATTCGACCGCGCCCTTGGCCTCGGCCAGCCGGTGCAGGGCCGACGAGCCTGAGGCATCCACCGCGAAGACGGTGGTGGTCTGCGAGCGCTCCTGCAGACGCATGACGCGAAAATCGCTGGCTCGCACCTGGACGCGGGGTCTCGAGACGGGCGGGGGCGCGGGCTGTGCGGCAGCCCGCAGACGCTGCCAGGGCGCGGCCGCGCGCAGGGTATCGATTACGGCCAGACGCGCGCCATCGCGCGGCAGGCCAGCCCGTGAGCCGACGGGACGACCGCGCTGTCGACTGCTGCGCGTGGCACCGGCGCGGCCCCCACTGCGGCCACGGGCTGCGCGCATGGTCTGGCCTGCCCGCAACTGCTGCAACAGCCCCTCGGGAATGGCTGCCCGCGCGGCCTCGAGCACGAGGGCATCGAGCATTTCCGCAGTGAGCTCGCTCGGCGCCTGATCATCCGGTGGATCGTCATTCGAGGGCGGCAGACGGTCCTCTCGTTGGCCCTCGGGCTGCGACTCGGGCTGCGACGATGAGGCGTCCTGACCGGCCTGCGGCTGCGGTGACTCGCTCGGATCTTCAGGCGACTCCGCCTCGGGCTGCGCGGGCGCCGGCCATTGCGTGGCGCGCGGCGCCAAGACCAGTCGCGCCGCGAGGGCGAGGTCCTCGGCCTCAAGGGTCTCGCGCTCATCGAGGGCGGCTGCAGCACAGGCCGCCCGCAAGGCAAGCAGGGGCGCACGCAGGCTCTGGATGCCGAGTGCTGCCGCGGTATTGCACAGCGCCTCGATCGCTTCATCAGGCACACGGACCTGAGCCAGATGGCGCCGCGCCTGCTGGGTCTCGTCTCTCAGGCTCGCATCATCAGACACCGTGTCGAGAACCCCCTGCAGTGCCACCGGCGAGAGGCGGGCCAGATCAAGCCGAAACGCCAGGCGCTCGAGCAACCGAACCGGCGGCGGATCATCGTCTTCGGTGCTCTCATCCAGGGCGACCACCGCAATGCGCGCAGGGCTGAGGTCGTGCAGGCCCTCACGCTCCATCACGACCTCGCCGCGATCAAGGGCCGCACACAGTCGTGCCGCCGTGTGCTCACTCATGCGTTCGGCCATTGCGGCCACGATCACGCCCTGATGCGCCTCGGCCAGCAAGCCGCGCTGCACGATGGGCCGTCCTGCCTGCAAGGTGGCCGCCAGATCGAGCCCGCCCAGCAGCCGATCATCCGAGACCGACAGTGGCAGGCGTCGTATCGGCGCGGACTCGGGCAGCACCGTCTGCAGCAGCATCAGCCACGCATCGCGAACCGGGCCATGCCCGGCATGAATCAGTGCTCCGCCCAGACCATGAGGATCAACAGCAAGCAGCCGCGCGGCCTGTAGAGCATCGAGCCAGGAATCGCGCTCGCCTTGGGCTTCTTGCATGCGGGGTGACAAAGCCGATGGGATCCCGGGCGAATCAGGCAGCCGGCGCAAGCACGTCGTCGATGGCACGCGCGACCCGTGCGCCGGAACCGGTGTCATCGAGCGGATTGCGCCGCAGCCGATGGCGCAGGGCCGGTACCGCCACCTGTCGCAGGTGGCGGTCGTCGACCTCAGCAACACCCTCAAGCGCCGCCACCACGCGCGCCGCACGCATGAGCGTGAGCTCACCACGCAAACCATCAGTGCCCAGGGCCATACACAGGCGGGCCGCCTGCTCGAGAACCGCATCAGGCACACGGACCTGAGCCAGACGCTCGCGCGCCTCAAGGATGCTCCGGCGCACATCGGCATCGGCCGCGGCCCATTGCTTCACGAATGCCTGAGGATCGCGCTCGAAGGCATCCCGACGGCGAACCACCTCGATGCGATCGGGCAGATTCCGAGGGGTGACCACCTCGACCGAAAGACCGAAACGATCGAGCAGTTGCGGGCGCAACTCGCCTTCTTCGGGGTTGCCACTGCCAATGAGCACGAAGCGCGCGGGATGACGCACGCTCAGACCCTCACGCTCAACGACGTTCTGGCCTGACGCCGCCACGTCGATCAGCAGATCAACCAGATGGTCTTCCAGCAGATTGACTTCATCGACATACAGAAACCCGCGGTGAGCCCGAGCAAGCAGGCCGGGTTCGAAGGCCTTGACGCCGTCGGTCAGCGCTCGTTCCAGATCGAGGGCGCCGACCACGCGGTCTTCGGTGGCCCCAAGCGGCAGATCGACGACCGGCACCGGCCGCATCTCGCTGCGCAGGGCAGCCGCCTTGCGACGCCTGGCGCGCAAGCCGTCACAAACCTCGCACCGACCGGCGGGAGCTTGCGGATCGCAGTGATAGGGGCAGTCGATGACCGCTGCCATGGGCGGCAGCAGGCTGGCCAGTGCCCGGACGGCCGTCGATTTGCCCGTACCGCGATCACCCAGGACGAGCACGCCACCGACCGACGGGTCAATCGCGCAGACCAGCATCGCCAGGCGCATCTCATCCTGGCCCACGATGGCCGAAAACGGAAAGACGGGCGCCAGACCGGAAGGGGCGGAGGCTTTGTCCATTTTGACTGACAGTGTCGTATGTCCATGTCAGTGTAGTCCATCCGGCCCGAACCGGTGCAGGCCCGAATGCTCAACACCCGGGCTTGTCGGTAGCATAGCCAACCCTGCTTCGTGTTGTGCACCGCTTCCGTCATGACCTCCCTGGCCTCGCCGTCCCGCCCACAACCCCGTCCGTTCAGACTCGAGATCGCTGATGAGGCGATCGCCGACCTCCGGGATCGGCTCGGGCGTGCGCGTCTGCCCGATCAGCCACCGGGCCCTCCCTGGTCCACTGGCACCGATCGGGATTTCATGTCCGAAGTGATCACTTACTGGAGAGACCACTTTGACTGGCGCTCGCAACAGGGCCGACTGAATGCGCTGCCGCAGTACAAGGTGGCCATCGATGGCATCGACCTGCACTACCTGCACATCCCGGGCCGAGGGCGGCCGGGCGGACCGGCCCCCCTGCCCCTGCTGTTGTCGCACGGATGGCCGGGATCGGTCTTCGAGTTCCTTGACCTCATTCCCCGCCTGACGGATCCGGCGGCCTTCGGTGGCGACCCGGCCGATGCCTTTGAGGTGGTGGTTCCCTCACTGCCGGGCTACGGACTCTCGTTTGCCCCGGGGCAGGAGCGCTTTGGTCTGGCGCGAATCGCACAGTGTTTTCACGCGCTGATGACCCAGGTGCTGGGGCATCGCCGCTTCGGCGCCCAGGGCGGCGACTGGGGCAGCTTCATCACCGCCTGCATCGGGGCCGATCATCCTGACTCGGTGGTGGGCATACACCTCAACCTGATGCCGCTGCGCCGCGAAGCGCTCGCCACCAACGCGCCCTCGGCAGCCGAACAGGCCTACTTCAAGGAACTCGAGGCCTTTCGCACGCACGAGATGGGCTATCAGTGGATCCAGGGCACCAAGCCCCAGACCCTGGCCTATGCCCTGACCGATTCACCGCTCGGGCTGGCCGCCTGGATCTTCGAAAAATTCCATGCCTGGACGGATTGCAAAGCCGACCCGCGCGAGGCGATTGCGCTCGACACCATGCTGGCCAACATCAGCCTGTACTGGTTTACGGGAGCGATCGGTTCCTCGTTCTGGCCCTACTGGGATCGCATGCACGCGCCCTGGCCGATGCGCTCGCCGACCATCGACGTGCCCACGGGCTATGCCGAATTCCCGGCAGAAATCCTGCATCCGCCGCGATCGTTTGCCCAGAAGGTGTACACCGACATCCGACGCTGGACGACGCTCCCGCAAGGCGGCCATTTCGCGGCACTCGAACAGCCCGAAGTGCTGGCCACCGAGATCATCGAATTCTTTCGGCCCCTGCGGGCGTGATGATGAAAGCGGGTCTCGCAATCGTTGGGGTGGCTGCGCTGCTGCTCAATGCGGTGCCGGTCGCGGCTCAGGGTGCGGCTCAGGGTGCGGCTCAGGACGTGGCGGCCGAAGGGATTGCACCATCGCGCTGGCAACCGGCTCTGCCGCATGCAGGCCAGAAAGCCCGACTGCTGCGTTGGTGGGCACAGTGGAACGACCCCGTGCTGCTCTGGCTGATCGAGTCGGCGCAGAACACGCAGAGCGATCTGGCACGCGGCATCAAGGCCATTGAGCGGGTGCACGACATCCTGCCGCCCGAGCGTCCGGCACAGCGGGCCGATACGGCCAGCTGGGAGGCGAGCATTGCCCAGGCGGCTCACAGCGGGTCCGTGCCTTCGCCAGGCAGTGCGCGGACCGACAAGGACTGGCATCCGGCACGGGTGGCGGTTGCTGCCGAAACCGCCGAGCAATTCCTGGCCTGGCTGCATTGCCGACACGGCGGTGGCGACTGTGTCGCACGGCTGCGTGCACTGGCCATCCTGAGCGGTCTACCCATCGGCGAGGTGGGCGAGCGCCTGCTCGCGCGAGGCCTTCAGTTGCCCACGGTGCCCACCCTGCGCGAGCCTCGCCTGCGCGCACGTCTGCTCGAACAGCGCCCTGATGTGGCCGCCGCGATGCTGGAGCTCGAGCAGGCCCGGATCGAGATCGGCCGCGCCGAGGCGCAGCGCCATCCGCGTCTGCAACTGCACGGTGAAGTCCGGTCGGGGCAAGCCGGCGCGCCGGGCCCGCTCGCGCAGTTGCAGGTCGGGGGCGGCAGCGCGGCATCTGTTGCATCGGCTGACAGCGGGATGCCTGCCGAAATCATCGGGCCCGCCCTCAGTGTGCCGCCCTTCGATGCCCTGCGTCTGCAGTCGGTGGTTGAGGCGCGTCAGGCCGACTATCTCGCAGCCGCATCCGAGTTGCGCTCGCGTGCGCTGGAAGCAGCGCGCCAAGTCCGTGAGGCGCTCGATCAGCTGGCCGCTGCACAGCGGCGCGCAGAGGCGGTACGCGCCGGCGCCGAACCGGCCCCATCCAGACTGGCTGATGCGTGGCTCGAGCAGGCCATGGCCTGGATCCATCTGTACCGGGTGGTTTCGGGCGGCTGGGGGACTGAGTCCCCCCAGAGAACGGGCGATCAGACCGAAAACGCGGCGCGCCAGACGGCCGATCGCAGACCTTGACCCTACTCGGGTCGCAAGCCGCCACCGTGCCGTCAAATTCGCATGCGATGATCGCGCCTCCTCGATTTCCGATCCTCATGCCGGCTCTCCTTCGCACTCTTGCTCTGCTGGTCGCACTGCTGGGCCTTTTCGATTCACCGACTGGCGTGCGGACGGCTCTGGCGCAGACCCCAACGGCGCAGACCGAACGAGCACCCACCAACGCGGCACTTACGGATACACAGACACCCAGCCCTGCGATCTTGCGCTGGTGGTCCCAGTGGAACGATCCGCTGCTGCTCGATCTGATCGGCGCCGCCCAGCGCCACAGCGGCACACTGGCACAGGCCGCGGTGCGCATCGAGCAGGCCCGGGCCGCAGCCGTTGCTGCAGGCGCCCCGTCTCAGCCCCAGATCAATCTGAATGCGGGTGCCCAGCGCGGCACGGTGCAGGTGGGCACGGGAATCGTCACGGCCAATCAGATCAGCCTGTCGCTGCCGTCGAGCTGGGAGCTCGATCTCTTCGGGCGGGTTGCGCGATCGCGCGAGGCTGCGCAAGCCCGACTTCAGGCCGAACAGGCCCAGGAGGGTGCGCTTCAGGTGGCGCTTGCCGCCGAGACCGCAGCCGCCTATCTGCAGTACCGGTTCTGTGAGGTGCAGGCGATGCTGGCCCAGCAGGAAGCCCGCTCACGGCAAATCAGTGCCACCACGCTGCAGGGTGGTGTGCAGGCGGGGCTGGTTGCGCCGACCCAGCTGGCCCTGGCCCGTTCCGGTCTGGCCGATGCGCAACAACGCGCCACCGCGCAGGCGACGGAATGTCAGGCCTTTTTGCAGGCGTTGGGCGTACTCACCGCGCGCGACACAAACGGGCTGGCGCAACAGTTGCAACCCGGCGCAGGCCAACTGCCCCGCCCCCAGGATCTGCAGGTTCGGCAGGTACCGGCAGCCCTGCTCGAGCGGCGACCCGACGTGGCGGCGGCACAGCAGGCGGTGGAGGCCGCGCAGGCCGATGTGGGTGCGGTTCGGGCTGAGCGTTATCCGCGCCTGAGCCTCAATGGCACCGTGGGCCCACTGCTGCTCGCCGTGGGTGGCGCATCGACCACCGTGCTGACCTGGTCGATCGGCCCCGCACTCAGCCTGCCCCTGCTCGATGGTGGCCGTCGCGATGCCAACGAGGCGGTGGCCCTTGCTGCCTATACCGCTGCCCGGACGCGCTATCAGGAAACCGCCCGTCGTGCCGTCCAGGAGGTTCAGGAGGCCTTGCTGCGCCTCGATTCAGCCCAGACCCGCGCGGCGTCGGTCGACACCCTGAAGGCTTCGCAACAGGCCCAGCGCGATGCGATGGCCGCTCGCAAGGCCGCGGGCCTGGCCAGCACGCTGGATCTCGAAGAAGCCGAACGCGCCCTGCTCAGTGCCGATGCAGCCCAGCTCGCCCTGCACCGCGACCGCCTGGGCGCCTGGCTGCAGCTTTACCGCGCCCTCGGCGGCGGCTGGACCCCCGACTCACGCAAGACCGCCCAGGCGACTCAACCGGATTGATCGATTCATGACGCTGCGCGCTGCACCCACCATCGCTCCTGCGGGACGTTCACGGTCCATGCTCACACTGCCCGTACTGATTCTGTGGAGCTGCGTGATGCTCGCCCTGGCCGATTCGGCGGCTGCGCAGAGCGCGCCCTCCGGGTCCAACTCATCCGCCGCCAGCAAGACACGGCCCGCCCTGGTGGTCACCACGGTGCAACCTGCCCAGCGTGAACTCGATGAGGTGCTGGTGGCCAATGGATCGATTGCCGCCTGGCAGGAGGCCATTGTGGGCGCCGAACTGGCCGGTGTACGCATTGCCCGGCTGCAGGCGGACATCGGCCAGCGCGTCACACGAGGCCAGGTGCTGGCTGTGCTCGACGATGCTCAGGTGCGTCAGGATCTGGCCGCTGCCCAGGCCGCCCTGGCCGAGGCCGAAGCAGCACGACTTGAAGCGGGGGTGCAGGCTACGGAGGCTGCTGCCAATGCCGAGCGTGCCCGCAAGGTGGAAGGGGCGGGCGCCTTCAGTGAACAGCAGCTCGCTCAGTACCGGCTGGCCGATCAATCGGCGCAGGCCCGGGTTGCGCTCGCCCAGGCCCGCATTCAGGCGGCCCGCGCCCAGGTGGAAACGCAGCAGCTGCGCTTGCGCCATACCGAGGTGAAGGCCCCGGATGATGGCCTGATCATCAGTCGGCAAGCGGTGCTGGGGGCCGTGGTGAATCCGGGCCAGGAACTCTTTCGTCTGATTCGCGGCGCCCGACTCGAATGGCGCGCCGAAGTGACCGCAGGCGAGCTTGTGCGAGTGCGCGTCGGTCAGAAGGTGACGCTGCAACTGGCGGGCGCAAGTCCCGTCACGGGCACGGTGCGGCTGATTGCGCCTCAGCTCGATGCGAACAGCCGCAACGCCATCGTGCATGTCGATCTGCCCGCAGGCAGCGGCGCACGGCCGGGACAGTTTGCGCGAGGGGAATTCAAGCTGGGCGCGAGTCGCAGCCTGGCCGTGCCGCAATCCGCCGTGGTCATGCGCGATGGCTTTGCCTATGTACTGCGGGTGCAGGGCGATCGGGTGGTGCAGGTCAAGGTCCGCACGGGCCGGCGCAGCGGTGATCAGGTGGAAATCCTGGAGGGCGTGAAGCCCCAGGATGCCCTGGTGGCGCAGGGCGCAGCCTTTCTGAATGATGGTGATCTGGTTCAGGTGCAGCAGGGAGCCGCATCGAAGTGAACTTTTCTGCGCTCTCGATTCGCAACCCGATCCCGGCTGTCCTGCTGTTCATCCTGCTCACGCTGGCGGGCCTGATTGCCTATCGGGCCATGCCGGTCCAGGACTTCCCGGACATCGAACTGCCGATTGTCACGGTCGATGCCAGCCTGCCCGGTGCTGCGCCCGCGCAGCTCGAAACCGAAGTGGCCCGCAAGATCGAAAACAGCGTAGCCCCGCTGCAGGGCGTGAAGAACATCTTCACGCGCATCCTGGATGGTCAGGTCTCGGTCACGGTGGAGTTTGTGCTCGAGAAGAACGGTGCCGAGGCGGTCAATGAGGTGCGCGATGCGGTGAGTCGCATTCGGGCCGAACTGCCCGCCGATCTGCGTGACCCGGCGGTCACCAAGGCCAGCACGGCCGGGCGGCCGGTCATCACCACCACCGTGGCGAGCGATCGACTCGATGCCGAGGCCGTCTCCTGGTTCGTCGACAACACCGTGGCCAGGCGCCTGTTGCGTGTGCCGGGCGTGGGTCTGGTCAAGCGTCTGGGCGGGGTGACGCGCGAAGTGCAGATCGAGCTCGATGCCGATCGCATGGCGGCCCTGCGCGTCACGGCCGCCGATGTGTCGCGACGGCTGCGCCAGGTGCAGCTCGAAGCGCCCGGGGGCCGGGGTGATGTGGGCGGACTGGAGCAGGCCGTGCGCACGATTGCCACCGCTCGCAATGCCGATGAACTGGCGGCGCTGGATCTGCCCCTGCCCGACGGACGCAGCCTGCGGCTGGGTGAAGTGGCGCGCATCACGGACACCGTGGCCGAGCCTCGTGCAATTGCGTTGCTCGATGGCAAACCGGTGGTGGCGGTGGAGGTCATGCGCAACCGCGGCGCCGGCGAGATTGATGTGGCCCGTGGCGTGCGAGCCGCCTTTGCCGAACTCAAGGCCGCGCATCCCAACATCGTCTTCACCGAGGCCATCGACAACACCCGCGCAGTGGAAGACGACTTCCAGGGCTCGATGCACCTGCTCTACGAGGGCGCCCTGCTTGCGATCATCGTGGTGTGGGCCTTCCTGCGCGACTGGCGTGCCACCCTGGTGAGTGCCGCAGCGCTTCCCCTGTCGGTCATTCCTGCGTTTCTGGGCATCGCACTGTTCGGCTTCACCCTCAACACCGTGACCCTGCTCTCCATGGCGCTGGTGGTGGGGATTCTGGTCGATGATGCGATCGTGGAGATCGAGAACATCGAGCGCCACCTGCACATGGGCAAGACGCCGTTTCAGGCGGCCCTTGAAGCGGCCGACGAGATCGGCCTGGCGGTGGTGGCCACCACCTTTGCGCTGGTGGCGGTGTTTCTGCCCACGGCCTTCATGGCCGGCGTACCCGGCAAGTTCTTCAAGCAGTTCGGCTGGACGGCCGTGCTCGCCATCATGGCCTCGCTGGTGGTGGCCCGACTGCTCACTCCCATGATGGCGGCCTACCTGCTCAAGCCCAAGACCGGCGGACTCGATGCCTCGGGTGCGCCCGACTCCGCCATCATGCGGGTGTATCTGCGGGCCGTGCGCTGGAGCCTCAATCACCGCATTCTCACCGCGCTGATGTCGTTTGCCTTCTTTGCCGGTTCGATTGCGCTCGTGCCCCTGCTGCCCAAGGGCTTCGTGCCTCCGGCGGATCGGGCCCAGACCCTGGTGAGCGTGGAGCTCGCACCCGGCAGCACCCTGGCCCAGACCCTGCAGGCTGCCGAGCTCGTGCGCACGCGTTTGCAGGACATGCCCGATGTGAAGCGGGTCTTCAGCTCGGTGGGCGGCGGCGCCTCAGGCGATGTCTTTGCCGTGGGTGCAGCACCCGAGGCCCGCAAGGCCGTGCTCACCGTGCTGCTGTCGCACCGCACCGAGCGCGACCGCACCCAGCAGGGCGTGGAGCGCGAGATCCGTGAGCGTCTGTCGGATGTGCCGGGCGTGCGTCTGACCGTGGGCGCGCAGGACACCGGGGTGAAGATGCAGCTCGTGCTGCGCAGCGACGACCCGCTCGCCCTGCAGCAGGCGGCCCGCGCCGTGGAGCGTGAGCTGCGCACGTTGCCCGATATCGGCAATGTGAGTTCGAGTGCGAGCCTGGTGCGTCCCGAGATCATCGTGCAGCCCGACTTCGCCCGCGCGGCCGATCTGGGCGTGACCGCAGCGGCTCTGGCCGAAACCGTGCGGGTGGCCACGGCAGGTGACTACGACGTGAACCTGCCCAAGCTCAACCTGAGCGAGCGCCAGGTGCCCATTCGCATCAAGCTGCCCGATGCGGTGCGTGCCGATCTCGAGGCCATCGGCCGGCTCACGGTGCCGGGCCGAAATGGCCCGGTGCGGCTTGCCCAGGTGGCCGAGATCCGTATCGACAGCGGGCCTGCGCAGATTGACCGGCTGAACCGCAGCCGCAACGTCACACTCGAGGTGGAGCTGGCTGGCCGCGAGATCGGCGAAGTCAATGCGCAGGCCATGGCTCTGCCCAGCATGAAGAATCTGCCGGCCGGCGTACAGGTGGCGGAGCTGGGTGATGCGCAGGAGATGCAGGCCCTGTTTGCAAGCTTTGGTCTGGCCATGACCATTGGCGTGCTGTGCATCTACATGGTGCTGGTGCTGCTCTTCAAGGACTTCATGCAGCCCGTCACCATCCTGGCCGCACTGCCGCTGTCGATCGGTGGCGCGTTCGTGGCGCTGCTGGCCACCGACAAGAGCTTTTCCATGCCCTCACTGATCGGCCTGCTCATGCTCATGGGCATCGTGACCAAGAACTCCATCCTGCTGGTGGAGTACGCGATCGTGGCCCGTCGCCACGGCATGAACCGATTCGATGCCCTGATGGATGCCTGTCACAAGCGGGCCCGCCCCATCGTGATGACCACCATCGCCATGGGCGCGGGCATGGTGCCGATCGCCATGGGCTGGGGCACCGACCCGAGCTTTCGATCGCCGATGGCGGTGGCCGTGATCGGCGGCCTGATCACCTCCACGCTGCTGTCGCTGCTGGTGGTGCCGGCGGTGTTCACCTTTGTGGATGATGTGGAGCGGATTGCGGGGCGGTTGTTCAGGCGCGGCAGAAGCACCGCTTCACGCTCGGCCGAATCGACCGAGGCATCAGGCCACTAAGCTGCAAGCCCGGTAGAACCGAGTCATCAAGCCCGCAGACCTGAGTCGTCAAGCCTGCAGACTCTAGGCCGCAAGCCCGGCAAGCCACTCAGCCCCTTGAATCACGCGCACTGCGCCGCGTTGCTCGGGTTGGCGCAGGTGTCGAACCACCAGACTGCAGCGAGCCTCGGGAAAGCGCGCCGCCATTGAGGCCAGATAGGGAGGGACCGAGGCGTCCGAGAGCTTGCATTCGGCAAACTCCAAGGGTTCTCCAGACTCACACAGGACGAGGTCGATCTCCTTGCCCTCCTTGTTGCGCACGTAGTGCAATGAAAGATCCCGGCCTTCGCTGTCCTGCAGGAATTGCGCATGGCCCTGCAACATCAGAGCGCAGGCATTTTCGAAGCGCACCCCTTCGCCGCCCTGAACCAGCCCGTTGTCATAGAAATAGACCTTGGGCTCCTTGAGCAGCGCCCGGGCAATCTGCCGATGAAACGGACGCACCGTGAATACGATGTGCAAGGCCTCGAGGATGCCCAGATAACGCGACAACGTCGTAGGCGACACCTGCAGGTCACGGGCGATGGAAGCGAGTGAGATCGGGGAACCGACCCGCTCGCGCAGCAGCGTCACGAAGGTCTGCATGGCCCGGATTTCGCTGACTCGCGAAAATTCGAGAATGTCATCTCGAATCAGGCCATCGAGATACTGCTGGCGCCAGCGTCGGGCATCCTGAGGGCGATCGGCCAACAACGGCTCTGGAAACCCGCCCCGCTCCATGATGCGCTCGAGCGCTTCTTCAGCGGTTGCGTCCTGGTGGGTCATCCATTCCCGAACACTCACAGGCTGCAGCCGCCATGCCAGAAAGCGCCCGGCGAGCGATTCGCCAGCCTGCCGAAATGCATCCAGCCGGGCGCTGCCCGTCACGAGGATGGATTGGCCCGGAGCGCGTCCGTCGTAAACGCCCTTGAGCCATGGCTTCCAGTCAGCCATCTTGTGCAGCTCATCGAACACCAGCAATCGAACGGACGGCAACCAGCTCTGCGCCAGCATGATCCGACGATCCGGGAGAACATCCCAGTTGAGCACCTGCGAAGCGGGTTCAGCCTGGGCCAGGGCGCGAGCCAGGGTGGTCTTACCGGCCTGACGAGGGCCGGTCAGGAACACCATCTTGCGCTGCAGGTCGGCGGCAATGAGCGGCGCCAGGAATCGCTTCATGATCCGTTGGGCAAGACTGATTGAGCAAGACCAAAGTGCGACTATTTTACATCAAACTGGAAGATAGTCGCGACTTTCTTCCAGTTGACAATCAAAAAGTCGCCCCAGGACGCCCGACTCAGGGCATCACTTCCTGCCCATCCCAGGCAAAGCAGCGACCACTGTGCTCGGGGCCGAGGGCGTGCAGCACCGCCTCAAGATGGTCGACCGACTGCTCGGGCGTGAAGAGCCGGCCTTCAGGCACATTGCCCTGAAAGGGCCGCGACAGTTCGGTATCCACCGTGCCCGGATGCAGGGCCACACAGACCGACTCCTTGGCCGTGCGGGACCACTCGATCGCCAGGGTTCGAATGAACTGGTTGAGCGCCGCCTTGGAGGCCCGGTAGCCATACCAGCCCCCGAGGCGATTGTCGGAGATGCTGCCCACGCGGGCCGACACAGCCGCAAACACCACCCGCCCCTGCCTCGGCATGAGGGGCAACACCTGACGGGCGAGCAGCGCCGGGCCGATGGCATTGACAGCCATCAGCCGGTGCAAGGCAGCAGCGTCCAGGGCCCGCAGGGATTTCTCGGGGGCCAGGCCGGGGGCGTGCAGCAGGCCGCTCGCCACGATCACCCTGCGCAAGGCCGGCAAGCCCTGCTGCGCAATCGTCTCGCGCACGGTCTGCACGGCGGACTCAATCGAGGCGGGGTCTTCAAGGTCGAGCGAAATCGGGAGCACCGTCGCGTGCAATGCAGCAACCGTGGTGTCGATGCCCTCCCGACTTTGCGGCGATGACCTGCGACTCGCGAACACCGCAGCGCAACCCTGCTGTGCCCTCAGTCGTTCGATCCAGGCTGCACCCAGCCCACCGCTCGCGCCCACCACCAGGGCGCTGAAGGGTTCGCTCATGCGGCACGCGAGCGCAGGCGCATCGACAGACCGACCGGCATCATGGTGAACGACAGTCGCTCTTCGGGCTCGTGGCCATTGGGCGCGTCGACCGCGGCGATATCAAAGCGGCCGAGCAGTACGGCCATCGCCATCTTCATCTCGAGCAGGGCCAGGTAGCGCCCCGGGCACATGCGCGGGCCCGCGCCAAAGGGCATGGACAGACGCTTGGCGGAGTTGGCCTGGCCGCCGGGGCCACGCTCACCGAGCCAGCGCTCGGGCTCGAAGGCCGCTGCATTCGGCACGAAACGTTCGCTCACGCTGTCGTGGCGCAGCATGTTGATCACCATGGTGCCCGCAGGTACGCGCACGTCACCCAGCACCGTATCGCGGGTAGCCTGCAAGGGCAGGTTCGGCGCCACAGGCTTCAGGCGCATGGTCTCGTGGGCACAGGCCTCGATGTAGTCCAGGCCGTCGATCTCGGCAAAGGTGGGGGCGGCAGGATTCGCGATCGCAGTGCGCACTTCCTGCTGCGCACGGGCCAGCGCCTGGGGATGCTTCCAGAGCAGATGAATCATCCAGGCGATGGTGTTGGCGGTGGTGTCTTCACCGGCCAGCAACATGGTGAGGACATTGCCGGCCACGATTTCATCGGTGATGCCGCTGTCGGGCTCATCCGCCGCCACGATCATGGCCTCGAGCAGATTGCCGGGATGCTCGCGACGCTCGGGGTGGGCCACCAGGCGAGCCCGGGCCTGAGCCACAAACCCGGCAACCGCAGCATCCACCTCCTGCATGGCGTGCTCAAGCTGTCGGTCACTGTCGCGCTTGACCCAGCGCCATACCGGCAGCGGCGACATCATGCGCTTGAACAGCGAGGGAAAGATCTTGTCGAGATGCTTCTGGATCACATCCTCATCCGACTCCAGCGTATTGACCTCCGAACCAAACGCCAGGCCAGCAATGGTGTCGACCGTGAATCGCATGAGATCGGCCTGCAGATCAATGGCCGTGCCTGCTGCGGCCGCCTTGTCCCAGCGGCTCTCCAGACGCCCGCCGACACGGGCGAGCGAGGGGTAATAGCCCTTGACATGGGCCGGGTCGAAACCCGCCATGACCATGCGTCGCTGCTTTTTCCATTCCTCGCCGTTGGAGCCGAACACACCCGGCTTCATGCCCAACTCGGTGCCGATCACACGAAGACGATCCGAGCGGCTGAAGCCATCGGGCCGATCGCGCAGGGCCTTGGCGATCACCTCGTGATCGGAGACCACCAGCATGCGCCGACGCGCAATCTGCACCGTGAAATAGGGGCCGAGCTCCTGTCGCCAGCGCTCGATCTGCTGATGAAAATGCGGTGCATCGATCTGCAGGGTATTGCCGATCAGCGGCAGCCCCTTGGGCGAGGGCAGCTCATGCAGTTCGCGCAGCACGGCAGGGCTTGAAGGGGCAGGTGGGGCCACGGCACTCATGGGGTTCTCCGGAGGCAGCGGCGCGCGCTGCGAGACGTGATTCAGATTGCGCTCCTGCGCTCTGACACGGGCCGCCGATCATCCGGATTGAGAGCCGACCCTGTCAAGCGCAGGCCCCTGCGTCAGACCCTGCCTCGCCCAAACCCTCTCGTGCACCTCAACCCGGCTCTGGAGACTCCCGGGCAGGCCCGGGCAGCGCACACTGACATCTCCCACCGAGCGAGGCTCACCATGTTGCGCAGCGTCTTTCCCCAGGACATCCTGGCCGAACTCGGCCGATTGCAACGCGAGGCGGGCGAGGCCGGCGCCCCAGACGATCCGATGGCCAGTGCACTGGAAGGCGCCGAGCAGGCCGGGGCTGGCCGCCTTGCCTCAGCCCTGCCTGCCCAGCCGGCCCTGGCCGCCCTGACCGCCGGAATGCTCACCGCACCTGGGGCCGCGATGCTGCACAGCCCTGCTCTGGCGCTCGCACCCGGCATTCGCGACAGCCGCGGCGCGCGCTTTCCCGCGCTCAATCTGCGCACATCGCCCGTGGCCATCGAGATCGAAGCTTTCATGCCCGGGCTCTCGATCGATGACGTGCGCCTGAGCCTCGAGGGGGATGTGCTGGTTCTCACGGGTGAGCGGGAGAGCCAGTTGCCCGAGTCCGATGATGGGGCCACCGTGCACGCCGCGGAGCGATTCAGCGGGCGCTTCAGACGCGTGATCGGCCTGCCGCACGACATTGATACGCAGGGGATCGAGGCCCGCTATGCGCTGGGCGTTCTGACCAT
>Ga0255092_1000165_pt1 | contig 30988 bp, 28 predicted proteins | sample Colum_Yuk_RepC_8_2_FD_188454 | JGI IMG/M metagenome (GOLD analysis project Ga0255092, IMG submission 188454) | Freshwater microbial communities from Columbia River, Oregon, United States - Colum_Yuk_RepC_8d | ecosystem: Environmental > Aquatic > Freshwater > River | place: USA: Oregon...
GCAGTTCTGGTGGTGGGGGCGGGGTCGTCGGGCGTGCAGATCGCCGATGAATTGAACCGTGCGGGCCGCAAGGTCTACCTCTCGGTCGGCGCGCATGATCGCCCGCCGCGCGCGTACCGCGGGCGCGATTTTGTCTGGTGGCTGGGGGTTCTGGGCCTTTGGGATCTCGAGGCGATGGCGCCGGGAACCGAGCATGTGACGATTGCGGTCAGCGGCGCCTATGGCGGGAAGACCATTGATTTCCGCGAATTGGCCCATCAGGGCATCACGCTTGTCGGCGTGACCGAAGCGTTCGACGCCGGCAAGGTGCATTTCGCCAATAACCTGTGCGACAACATTCGCCGGGGGGACGAAAACCTGAGTGGTTTGTTGGATGCCGCCGATGCCTGGGTCGCTCGCAATGGGGCCGATCTGCCCGAAGAGCCCGAGGCGCGGCGTGTACTGCCCGACCCGGACTGCATGAAAGCCCCGGTTCTGGAGCTGGATCTGGCAGAGGCGGGCATCACCTCGATCATCTGGGCCACCGGATATGCGACCGATTTCAGCTGGCTGCCTCATGGCGCCCTGGACGCCAAGGGCAAGCCCAAGCATCAGCGCGGCGTGTCGGCTGAGCCGGGGATCTACTTTGTCGGGCTGCCATGGCTGTCGCGGCGCGGGTCGACCTTTATCTGGGGCGTCTGGCATGATGCGCGCCATATCGCAGACCATATCGCGACCCAGTTGAAGTATCTTCAGTACCGCAAGGGCTGAGGTTGCCATTCCCTGCCGCTGCGGGCAGGGTCAAACGAACAGGACGAACAGGAGACGACCATGGCGCATTACCGCCACCGCAAGTTCAACACCAAGGAAACCTACCCCGAACAGAATCTGGACAATGACCTGTGTCAGGCTGTTGTCACCGCGGGGGGGCGCACGATCTATCTGCGCGGCCAGTGTCCGCAGAACCTGGATGACGCCAAGGACATCGGCAGCCATGATCCGGTGGAGCAGACCCACAAGATCATGCAGAACATCCGCCAGTTGATCGAGGAATGTGGCGGCAAGATGGAGCATCTGGTGAAGGTGGTTGTCTACATCACCGACGTCCGCCACCGTGAGGCGGTGTACCGGACTATGGGCGAATACCTGAAGGGCGTGCATCCGGTGTCGACCGGCCTTGTGGTCAATGCCTTGGCCCGCCCGAACTGGCTGGTTGAAATCGACGGCACCGCCGTCATTCCGGATTGATCCCGTGACCTTCTCGCTTGTCGCGCGCTGCGCGGAAACCGGTATGTTCGGGGTGGCGATCTCGTCCTCGTCGCCTGCGGTTGCGGCGCGCTGCGCCTATGCCCGCGCGGGCGTCGGCGCCGTGGCGAGCCAGAATATCACCGACCCGCGGCTTGGCCCCCTGGGGTTGGATCTGCTGCAAAAAGGGCTTTCGGCGGGGGAAACCATCGCCGAAATTCGCCGCCTTGGCACGTTCATCGACTATCGTCAGGTGTTGGTGGTTGATGCCAAGGGCGGCACCGCTATTCACTCTGGCCCCAAGGCCTTGGGCATCTGGGCCGAGGCGCAGGGGCCGGATGTGGCTGCTGGTGGCAATCTTCTGGCGGCCCCCGGTGTGCCGCAGGCGATTGTGGATGGCTTTCTGGCCTCCAAAGGCCATCTGGGCGACCGGCTGATCGCGGCGATGCGGGCGGGTGTTGCCGCCGGGGGCGAGGCTGGCCCGGTGCATTCGGCGGGCATGCGGCTGGTTGATAAGGTGGAGTGGCCAGTGGCCGATCTGCGGGTTGACTGGACGGACGATTGTCCAATCGAGGGGATTTCCCGGCTTTGGGACATCTACAAGCCGCAGCTTCCGGCCTATATTCAGCGTGCGCTGGACCCGTGCGAGGCGCCTTCTTACGGCGTGCCGGGCGACGAATAACGCGCGATGCCGCTGCGCTTTACCCTTCGTCAGTTGGAATATTTCGTCGCGGTGGGCGAAACCGGCTCCATCGCGCTGGCGGCCGAAAAGCTGCATGTCTCCTCGCCCTCGATCTCGGCGGCAATTGCCGGGCTTGAGGCTGACTTTGGCCTGCAGCTTTTCGTTCGCCACCATGCGCGGGGGCTGGCGCTGACGCAGGCGGGGCGGCAGTTGAAGTTGAAGGCTGGGCAGGTCTTGGCCGAGGCCGAGGCGATGAACCGTCTGGTCGGTGAGATTGCTGGCAATGTACGGGGTTCTTTGGCCATCGGTTGCCTTTTGACCTTTGCCCAAATCCTTGTGCCGCAATTGCGCCGCGGGTTTGAAGACGCCAACCCTCAAGTCACCATCCGCCAGTTCGAGATGAACCAGCAGCAGATCTTTGACGCTTTGCGCGCCGGTGAGATTGATGTGGCGCTGACCTATGATCTGGCGATCCCCGATGATCTGGTCTTTGTGCCCTTGGTCAGCTTGCCGCCCTATGTACTGTTTCCGGAAGATCACCCGCTGGCCAATCTGTCGCAGGTGACGGCAAAGATGCTGAAAGACCACCCGATGGTGCTTTTGGATCTGCCACTGAGTTCAGACTATTTCCTGTCTTTCTTCCGGCTTTCCGGCCTGCGCCCGCTGATTGCAGAGCGGACGCGCGATATGGCGGTGATGCGCAGTCTTGTGGCGAATGGCTACGGCTATTCCATCGCCAATATCCGGCCGTTGAATGATCTTGCGCCCGATGGCCGCCGCCTGCGCTATGTGCCGATGGTCGGGCCGGTTGCGCCGATGATGCTGGGCATTGTGATGGCCAAGGCGGCGGATTCGGTGCTGACAGTTTCGGCCTTTGTCGATCATTGCCGCGCTGCGGTCACCGATGCCAGCGTGCCGGGGCTGACGATGCCCGCTCCACAATGAAAAAGGGCGCCCTTGCTGGGGCGCCCTTTCGAAATGCTTGGTCGCTGTCTTACAGCTTTCCGGTCATTTCCGGCACGGCTGCGAACAGGTCCGCGACAAGGCCATAATCCGCCACTTGGAAGATCGGGGCTTCTTCGTCCTTGTTGATCGCGACGATGATCTTCGAGTCCTTCATACCAGCAAGGTGCTGGATGGCGCCCGAGATGCCGACGGCGACGTAAAGCTGCGGGGCCACGACCTTACCGGTCTGACCAACCTGCCAATCGTTCGGGGCATAGCCCGAGTCGACGGCAGCGCGCGACGCGCCAACGGCAGCGCCCAGCTTGTCAGCCAGTTTTTCGATCAGGTCGAAGGATTCTTTCGAACCCACGCCACGGCCACCCGAGACGACGACTTTGGCCGAGGTCAGTTCGGGACGGTCCGAGGTGGCAACGCGGTCTTCAACCCAGGTCGACAGATCCGACGACTTGGCAGCAACAGCTTCAACGCCAGCCGAACCACCGTTGCCAGCCGCAGCGAAAGCCGCGGTGCGCACGGTGAAGACCTTTTTCGCGTCGCCCGATTTCACGGTCTGAATCGCGTTGCCGGCATAGATCGGGCGCTCGAAGGTGTCGGCGTCGACCACGGCGGTCACGTCCGACATCACCATCACGTCCAGAAGGGCAGCCACGCGGGGCAGCACGTTCTTGGAAAACGCGGTCGCCGGTGCGGCGATGTGGCTGTAGCCACCTGCCAGACCGACGATCAGATCGGCCAGCGATTCGGCAAGGCCATGGCCTGCGTCATCGGCGTGCAGCACTTTGGCAGCGCCTTCCAGCTTGGCCGCTTCAGCCGCGGCCGAAGCCGGGCCTGCGACCAGAAGATGCACTTCGCCCAAGGATTTGACAGCGGTCAGCGCCTTGGCCACCGCGTCGGTTGCCAGTTGTGCGCCATTCACATCGGCAAGAAGAAGAACGGCCATCAGATCACCCCTGCTTCGTCTTTGAGTTTCGCGATCAGCTCTTCAACCGAGCCAACCTTCACACCGGCCTTGCGGCCAGCAGGTTCCGTGGTCTTGATGACCGACAGGCGCGGCGCAACATCGACGCCGTAATCGGCCGGGGTCTTGGTTGCCAAAGGCTTGGCTTTCGCCTTCATGATGTTCGGCAGCGAGGCATAACGCGGCTCGTTCAGACGCAGGTCGACCGAAACGATGGTCGGCATCTTGACCGAGATGGTCTGCAGGCCGCCGTCGACTTCGCGGGTCACAACAGCCTTGTCACCTTCGATTTTCAGTTCCGAAACGAAGGTGGCCTGCGACCAGCCCAGAAGCGCCGACAGCATTTGGCCGGTGGCGTTCATGTCATTGTCGATGGCTTGCTTGCCGGCCAGAACCAGACCAGGGGCCTCTTCCTTGACGACGCCAGCGAGCAGTTTGGCAACGGCCAGCGGTTCGATGTCGGTATGCACATCGGCAGCCGCTTCGATCAGGATCGCGCGGTCAGCGCCCATGGCCAAAGCGGTCCGCAGGGTTTCCTGCGCTTGCTTCACGCCAATCGACACCACGACCACCTCGGTCGCGATACCCTTTTCCTTCAGCCGGATCGCCTCTTCGACGGCAATCTCGTCGAACGGGTTCATCGACATCTTCACGTTCGCAAGATCAACCCCGCTCCCGTCCGCTTTCACACGAACCTTCACGTTATAGTCGATCACACGTTTGACAGGCACCAAGACCTTCATCGGCAGAATCTCCCAACAGCGGCCCCGAGGGGCCAATCCAAGCTCTCGCAGGCCTCATACCGATTCCAAGGCGGGCGGAACAGTGCAAATACGACAGGTGAAGGCGGCGAGACGCCGCGGCGCCACAAATTCTTGACATGAGTGTCGAGTTTTGTGGCGTAAGGCAAATCCACAGGTCAGATCAGCGTGTCAGGCCGGGCACCCAAAGCACATCATCCTTGCCTTCGTTATTCGCGATTCGGCCCGCGACAAAGAACCAGTCGGACAATCGGTTCAGGTACCGCACCGCTTCGGTGTTGATGTCGTCCATGCTGGCCAATTCCACGACCAGGCGTTCGGCCCGGCGGCAGACCGTTCGGCACAGGTGCAACTGTGCCGCAAGCGCTGATCCACCCGGAAGGATAAAGCTGCGCAGCGGGGTCAGTTGGGCGTTCATCACGTCAATCTCACGCTCCAGCCGTTCGACCTGCGAGGCGATCATTCGCAAGGGGGTATAGGGCAGCGTGGCATCCAGATGCATGTCGGGGGTGCAAAGGTCGGCCCCCAGATCAAAGAGATCATTCGAGATGCGTGCCAAAGCCACATCCATCTCGCCGGTGGCATGTTGCCGGGCAAGCCCGACCGTTGCGTTGGTTTCATCAACCGTACCATAGGCCGAGACGCGCGGCGCGTGCTTTGCAACTCGGCTGCCGTTGCCCAAGGCGGTTTCGCCGGCATCGCCGGTCTTGGTGTAGATTTTCGACAGAACAACCATCAGTTCGCTCCCCGGCTGCGCAGATAGGCGAAGGACACGATCAGGATAACGGCGACGAACTGCGCACCCAGCCGCCAGCGCATGAGGCGGTTGGCGTATTTGCGGTTGTAGTCACCGCCCTTCGCAAAGCTTCCGATGCCGATGGCCAGAATCACCAAGACGACGAGGCTGGCGATTGCGGCAACGATGAACAGCGGGTCATTCAACATGGCGGATCTCCCTTTCGCCTCATCTAGCGCGCAAGCTTTAAAAAGCGAAGGGATGTTCTCTGGAAAACACGCGACGCCCCGTCGATGCCGCCCGTCGGGTAAAATCAAGGCCCTGAAAACGCCCGTTTCGTGACACAGGATTGACGGCAAGCCCTGCCAGAGCCCTAATGGAGAGACAGAGTTTTCTTGAGGGGCGCATTTACCTCAAACCTGAATATTGGCGACAAATAATTGGCAACAAGCGCAAAGAAAACCTTACCGGGTCTTGCGACGGCCATGCAGCAGGGCTTGCTGTTAGAAAGCAGCCTTGCCAATCGACCTTGGGCGAACCTGGAGCAGATCGTCGTCGAAGCGCCCCGCGAGGCCTTTGAGGAAGAACGCCTGCGCAGCGTTTGGGCTGAACTTGCCCGTCGCCATGACGCCTTGCGGATGCGGCTGGTGCAAGACGGGCAGGGCCACATTTGCCAACATATCCAGTCAGACCCGGATGTCGCTTTGCGTGTCGCACGCCGTGACCCGGATCATATCGAGGCGTTTTTGGCCGAGGACCGTTTGATCGGCGTTGATCCAGCCCTTCGGCCGGGGTGGCGGGTGACGTTGTTTGCGGGCCCGCAGCGCGCGATTATGGTTTGGACGATCCACCATGCCTTGATCGACGGCACCTCTATGGCGCTGGTGCTGGAGGAGTTGGGGCTGCTGTTGCAGGGCCTGCCGCTAGGCCCCCCTCCGTCGCAAAGCCTGTCAGGATTTTCGGCCGAACTGCCGCTGCAAGACAAGGCCGCAGCCAAGGCCTTTTTTGCCGCGATGTTGGCGACGGATACCCCGCCGCGACCGCTGGTATCGTCGATTGCCGGTGATCCGGGACGTATGGCGCTTGTCTCCCAATCTCTGACTGTGCGCGACAGTGAGACTCTGCGTGTTGCGGTGCGCGAGGCGGGCGCGACCTTGCTGAATGCTGTGCAACTGGCTTGGGGCTTGGTGCTGTCGCGGTGGACGGGGCAAGCGACGGTGGGTTTCGGTCTGGTTGATTCCGGGCGGCGACTTTTGCCGGGGCTAGATCGCACTGTGGGCTGTCTGATTTCGACCCTGCCTTTGCAATGGCAGCTTGATGGGGCGATGTGCCTCGCCGATGCCCTAGCGGAGTTGCGCCAGACCACGGTCGCGATGCGCCAGCACGCACACGCAAGCCCAACCGAGGTGCGGCGTTGGGCGGGCCTGCCCGGCAGTGCGGGGCTTTTTGACACGATCGTCATGTATGCCCAAGCTTCGCTTCCTGCGCGGATGCAGGCTTTGGGCGGGGTTTGGCATGATTGGACCGTGCGCCTGATCGAGGAAGGCGCTGCGCCCCTGACACTTGCAGTTGCCGACGGCCCTGAATTGCATCTGCTGTTGGAGCATGACCCCACGCGTGTTTCCGCGGTGCAGGCCCGCCAAATACTTGATGAAGTTGCGCTTTTGCTGACAGAAATGGCCTATGCTCCAGCCACCCAACCGCTGGGCGCGCTTGACATGCTGGCGCCGCAAGAGCGGGCCGCGCTGCTGCGGCTGGGACAGCCTGACACGCCTGTGCTTAATGCGCCGATCGATCTTGCGGCCCGGTTTGAACGGGTCGCTGCCGCGCAACCCGATGCTTTGGCCCTCATCGAGGGCGAGGGTGGGCAGGCGTTCAGCTTTGCCGCGGTGGATCAGGCGGCCAATGCCTTGGCCTCGCGGCTCCACGCGGTTGGGATTGGCAAGGGGGATGTGGTGGCCCTGCACCTGCCGCGGGGGGCAGCGCATGTGGTATCCCTGCTGGCGATTCTGAAGCTGGGCGCGGCGTTCTTGCCGCTTGATCCCGATCTGCCCAGCGACTGGCGGGCCGGACTGCTGGCCAAAGCCCAAGCCAAGGCCTTGATTGCTATGGTGGGGTCAGATCTTGCCCATCCCTTGCGACTGGCCCCAGATCTTGCCGACCGACAGCCGATTGCCCCGCCGCGCCCGCGGATGGATGCCGAAACGCTGGCCTATGTTCTGTTCACGTCAGGGTCTACCGGTGAACCCAAGGCGGTGCGCGGGCTGGCTGGGGCCTTGTCAGCCCATGCATCGGCCACGATTGTGGCTTATGGGCTGACCGCGGAGGACCGGGTTTTGCAATTTGCGGGGCTTGGCTTTGACGTCGCGTTGGAGGAAATCTTGCCGACTCTTTTGGCCGGGGCGACTGTCGTCACCCGCGACCTACTGGCGGCAGGGGCGGTTCGGGCCTGTCTTGATCTGATTGCCCGACACCGTATCAGCGTCGCGAACCTGCCGGCCAGCTTTTGGCATGTGGTGGTCGATGAACTGGCGGCCTTGGGGCAGGGCGTGCCGGCCACGTTACGGCTTATGGTGACGGGCAGCGAGCGGATCCGCCCTTCGGCTTTGCGCAAATGGCGCGCGCTTGCGCCCCATGTCACTTGGATCAACGGCTATGGCCCGACGGAGGCCACGATCACCGCAACCGCTTTTGTGCTACCGGGCAGAGCCGCGCTGCCCGACGGCATGGAGGATGTGCCGATCGGCCGCCCGTTGGGCCATGCGCAGGTGGCGTTGCGCGCGCCGGATGGCAGCCTGACGCCCCGCGGTGGGCGCGGGATGCTGTGGATCGGCGGGGCGGCGGTGGCGGGGGGCTATCTGAACGACGACGCCCGCAGCGCGCAGGTCTTTACATCCAATCCCTTTGCGCCGGGACGATTCTACTGCACCGGTGATCAGGCCCGTTGGGGGCCTGACGGCCTGTTAGAGTTCCTTGGTCGGCAGGATCGCCAGATCAAACTGCGTGGCCACAGGGTGGACCTGAACCAGATCGAGCAGCAATTGGTGCGGCTGGAGGGGGTGCGGCAGGTGCATGTTGCTTTGGCCGATGACGGGCGCCCGCGGCTTTTGGCGTGGGTGCTGCATGACCCCGAACGTCCGATTGCCTTGATCCACAAACAGGCCCGACAGGTGTTGCCGGCGGCGATGGTGCCGCAGCTGATTGGCATTGACCATCTGCCTGTCGGCCCGAATGGCAAGATCGACACCCGCGCGCTGCCCAAGCCCGAGTTTGTGCCCGCCGGCGCCCCGGCTGGCCCGGATGATGCGCTGACCAGCAGCATCGCGGCTTGCATGGCCGAGGTTTTGGAGCGTGACAGCGTTTCGTCGGATGCCAGCTTCAGCGATATGGGCGGGGATTCCTTGCTGGGTTTGCGGCTTGTCAGCCTGATCGAACAGCGCACTGGCCATGAATTGCAAACCGCTGATCTGCACAACAGCGGCACAGCCCGCGCCTTGGCAGAGCTGTTACAGCGTGGCGCGACCCGCCCGCGCTATACGATTTCCATCCAGCCCAATGGGACAAAACCCGCCTTTTTTGCCATTCATGTCTTGGGCCGTCACGAAGACCTGTTTCGACCGCTTTCGACAGCCCTTGGCCCTGATCAGCCGTTTTTCGGCCTGTCGGTCGGAATTCCGCGCAATCTTGATGACATCAACGTCGAACGTACGGCGCAGCTTTACTTCGACGAAATTCAGACCTTTCACCCCGAGGGGCCTGTCGGCCTCGTGGCTGTGTCGATGGCCGCCTATTTCGCCTTTGAATTGGCCCAACTTCTGCGCGCTGCCGGGCGCGAGGTGCGGGTGTTGGCGGTTCTTGATGCCGTTGGCCCGGCAGGACGCCCCCCGCTTGTTGGCCGTGCCAAATTGCGGGCGCATTGGCAGCAGGTGCGCCAGCATGGGCCTTGGCATTTTGTGCAGGTGCTGAAAAACAAGCTCGACCGCTACCGCGAACACCGCGAGGCGCTGCGGGCGATGCCCGATCAGATCAATCCTTTGAACCTGATTGCTGCCAACGTCTGCGCGGTAGAGTTTTACCGACCGCAACCCTATGGCGGCCCATTGACGGTGTTCCGCGCTGACCGCAGTTTCTGGGATAGTCCCGAGGCGCTTTCCTCGGCGCTGGGCTGGATTTCGGTCGCCCAAGGTGGGTTGCAGATGTTCGATCTGCCCGGCACGCATTTATCGATTCTGGGGGCTGGCAATGTGGATGTTCTGGCGGGCCATTTGACGCGGTTGATGGCGGGGGAACCGCAGGCGAGGGGTTAACAGCCCTTGTGCGCCATCCTCCTGACCGTCAGGATGCGCCCGGCCCAACCGTGCAGGATCGCCATGCAGCTTTACACCTCTTCCACCACGCCCTTTGGCCGCAAAGTCATGGTGCAGATCCGCGAATCGGGTCTGGCCGATCGCGTCGAGGAAATTGCCGTTGCGGGCAGTCCGCTGGATCCGGGCAGCCTGCCCTTGGCGCAGAACCCGTTGGGCAAAATTCCGGCTTTGATGCCCGCAGGTGGTGGCGCTGCGATCTATGACAGCCGGGTGATCTGCCGCTATCTTGATGATCTTTCGGGGGCCGGGCTTTATCCGCAGGGGGCTGATCTGTGGCCGATCCTGACCTTGGAGGCCACGGCGGACGGTATTCTCGAAGCGGCACTCTTGATGGTCTATGAAGGCCGCCTGCGGCCTGAGGAATTGCGTTATGCGCCTTGGGTGGAAGGCCAGTGGCAGAAGATCGCCCGCGCGCTGGACGCGATTGAGGCCCGCTCGATGGACATCTTAAGTGGCCCGCTGAGCATGGCCCATATCGCGATTGCCGTCGCGCTGGGGTATCTTGATTTCCGCCATGCTGATCGGGATTGGCGTCAGGACCGGCCCATGCTTGCGGCGTGGGAAAAGCAGTTTGCCGCGCGCCCGGCGATGGTCGAAACCCGCCCAAGTTAAGCGGCCTTTGGTGTGCAGAGGCCGGTTTGCAAGACCAAGCTGCAACAAAAGCGAAATTCTGCCACCTCTGCGCGCCTTTGACCGCTGGACGGCGCGGGTTTCCTTGTCTAAAACCCGCCCGGCAAGGCTGCGGGGGACCGCGGCCCCGTTGGCATATGGGTCGCATCGCGCGGCCTTGGAAGGGAGAAGATCTCGTGTCCCACGCAGACAATGACGCAGGCACCCGCAGGGATTTCCTGTATTACGCAACCGCCGGGGCAGGCGCTGTTGCAACCGGGGCGGCCGTCTGGCCGCTGGTCAATCAGATGAACCCCTCGGCGGACACCCGCGCGCTGGCGTCGATCTTCGTCGACGTTTCGGGCGTCGAAGTGGGCACCCAGCTGACGGTGAAATGGCGCGGCAAGCCGGTGTTCATCCGCCGCCGCAGCCCCGACGAGATTGAAGCCGCCCGCGCGGTCAAGCTGGAAGAGCTTACCGATGCTTCCGCTGAAAACGCCAACAAGCCGGGCGCTGACGCGTCCGACGCCAACCGCGCCCTTGATGAAGCGGGCGAGTGGCTGGTGATGATCGGCGTCTGCACCCATTTGGGCTGCGTTCCGATCGGCAATGCCTCGGGCGATTTCGGCGGCTGGTTCTGCCCTTGCCACGGCTCGCACTACGACACCGCCGGCCGTATCCGCAAAGGACCGGCACCGCGCAATCTCGACGTTCCGGTTGCCGCCTTCGAAGACGCAACCACCATCAAGCTGGGCTAAGGAGCTAGACACATGGCCGGAATTCCCCACGACCATTACGAGCCCAAGTCGGGCCTTGAAAAGTGGCTTCATGCCCGCCTGCCGGTGGTGAGCCTTGTTTACGACACCCTGATGATCCCCACGCCGAAGAACCTGAACTGGATGTGGATCTGGGGCATTGTGCTGGCGTTCTGCCTGGCGCTGCAAATCGTGACTGGCATCGTGCTGGTGATGCATTACACCCCCCACGTCGATCTGGCCTTCGCCTCGGTCGAGCACATCATGCGCGATGTGAATGGCGGGCATATGCTGCGCTATCTGCACGCCAATGGCGCATCGCTGTTCTTCTTTGCCGTCTACATTCACATCTTTCGCGGCCTTTACTACGGCTCGTACAAAGCACCGCGCGAAGTGACCTGGATCGTCGGCATGCTGATCTATCTGGCCATGATGGCGACCGCGTTCATGGGCTACGTTCTGCCTTGGGGCCAGATGTCGTTCTGGGGCGCCACGGTGATCACCGGTCTGTTCGGTGCAATCCCCGGCGTTGGCCCGACCATTCAAGAATGGCTCTTGGGCGGCCCGGCCGTGGACAACGCCACGCTGAACCGCTTCTTCTCGCTGCACTATCTTCTGCCCTTCGTGATCGCTGCACTTGTGGCCGTTCACATCTGGGCCTTCCACACCACCGGCAACAACAACCCCACGGGTGTTGACGTGCGTCGTGGTTCCAAAGAAGAAGCTGCGAAAGACACCGTTCCCTTCTGGCCCTACTACGTCATCAAGGACCTTTTCGCCCTTGGCGTTGTTCTGGTGATCTTCTTCGCCGTGGTCGGCTTCATGCCGAACTACCTTGGCCACCCCGACAACTACACCGAAGCCAATGCGCTGGCGACGCCTGCACATATCGTGCCGGAATGGTACTTCCTGCCGTTCTACGCGATCCTGCGTGCCTTCACCGCCGACGTTTGGGTGGTGCAGCTGGTGAACTTCCTGTCGTTCCGCATCATCGACGCCAAATTCTTCGGCGTGCTGGCGATGTTTGGCGCCATTGCCGTCATGGCACTGGTGCCGTGGCTGGACACCTCGTCGGTGCGCTCGGGCAAGTATCGGCCCAAGTTCAAGGGCTGGTTCTGGCTTCTGGTCATCGACTTCGTGGTGCTGATGTGGGTGGGCGCGATGCCGACCGACGGGATCTACCCCTACATCTCGCTGATCGCGGCGACCTATTGGTTCGCCTATTTCCTCGTGATCCTGCCGCTGCTGGGTGTGCTTGAAAAGCCGCTGCCGCTGCCGGCCACGATCGAGGAAGACTTCAAGGCCCACTATCCCGGCGCGGCCGAGTGAGTGACGGAAAGGAACTGACCAAGATGTTTCGCAAAATCGTAATCAGCGCCGTTTCCGCTCTGGCCCTCACCACCGGGGCAGCTTTTGCCGCGGGTGGCGAGGCGGAAACCCATGACGTCGCCTTCAGCTTTGAAGGCCCGTTTGGCACCTTTGATGAACACCAGCTGCAACGCGGCCTTCAGGTGTTCACCGAGGTTTGTGCCGGCTGCCACGGCCTGAAATATGTCCCCATCCGCACCCTTGCGGATGAGGGCGGCCCTCACCTGCCGGAAGATCAGGTGCGCGCCTATGCCAAGAACTTCACCGTGATCGACAAAGAGACCGGTGAAGAGCGTGAGGCCATTGCGTCGGACCACTTCCCGGCCAACACTGGTGCGGGGGCTCCTGACCTGTCGCTGATGGCCAAGTCGCGTGCGGGCTTCCACGGCCCCTATGGCACGGGCATCAATCAGATGTTCCGCGGCATGGGTGGTCCTGAGCATATCGTGTCGATCCTGACCGGCTACACCGGTGAGACCAAGGAAGAAGCGGGTGAAACCTTCTATGAAAACCACGCCTTCCCCGGCGGTTGGATCAAGATGCCCCCGCCGCTTGCGGATGATCAGGTGACCTATGCCGATGGCCACCCGGCCACGCTGCACCACATGGCCGAAGACGTCTCTGCCTTCCTGATGTGGGCGGCGGAACCGCACATGATGGCGCGTAAGCAGACCGGCTTTGTTGCGGTGATCTTCCTCGTCCTGCTGACCTCGCTGCTCTACCTGACGAACAAGCGCCTTTGGGCCGGTGTCAAAGGCAAAAAGCACGCCTGATCCTGACAGGATCTGATCTAGAAAGCCCCCGCGCGTTGCGCGGCGGCTTTTTTATTGACCAAGATAGGCCTGTAGGGCGGGCGGGGGATTGGCGAACAAATCTGCCGTGGGCTGCGGGGCGTGGGCGATGCCGGCTTCGACCAGCACGGTCAGCCCGGCAAAGCGCCGTGCATCCGCCGGATCATGGGTGACCATCAAAACCGTGGCGCCGGTTTCTGCCGCCGTTTCGGCCACCAAGTCCAGCATTTCCGCCTTTAGCGCAGGGCCAAGGGCAGCAAAGGGTTCGTCCAGCAAAAGGATAGGCCTGGCCCGTAAAAGGGCGCGGGCCAGCGCGGCACGACCGATCTGGCCGCCCGAAAGCTGCCCCGGTTTCCGCGCGCCCATGCCGCCCAAGCCGACGCGCTGCAATGTTGTCTCGATCCGGGCGTGATCCTCTGCGCCCAGACTCAGACGCGGTGAAATGCCAAGGCCAAGGTTCTGGGCAACGGTCAGATGTGGAAAAAGGTTCTGATCTTGAAACAAGATCGACAGGGGCCTTTCGCCGGGCGGCATCGGGCCAAGATCGCCACCCTGCCATAGCACTTTTCCGGCATATGGAACGAACCCGGCAAGCGCCATCAGCAGGGTTGATTTTCCCGCACCTGATGGGCCAATCACGGCCACCTTTTCGCCGGCAGACACCTGCCAATCGGCGGTCAGGCGAAACGTGCCTTGCGATATCTCCACACGGTCAAGTCGCAGCACGGGCAGCCCCCCATCGGTCAAAAGCCCAGAACAGGGCAAAACTTGCGGCGACAAGAACCAAGGCCGCCGCCGCGGCGGCCTCCATCCGGTAGGCCCCCATCAGTCGTTGGACCAGCAGCGGCAAGGTTTCTGTCCGCTCGCCCGCGAACAGGGCGATCACCCCAAGATCCCCCATCGACAGCGCCGCTGCCAACCCGGTGCCAAAGCCCAATGGCCGGGCAAGCCGGGGCAGGGTGACAAGCCGCAGGCGTGCGACCCCAGTCAGACCAAGACTTTCGGACAGTCGCCCATAATCTGCACGCAAGGCCCGCGCCTCGGGCAAAAGAAGGCGAAAGAGATAGGGCAGCGCCATCGTGGCATTGACCATCAGCGTCACCGGCAGGGCCAGACTTTCCGGCGAGATCGTCGGATGGACCGCAAGAAAAAGCCCAGTTCCCATCACCAGGCCGGAGGCCGAAAGCGGCAGCATCGCAGCGATTTCCAACCAAGATTGCCCTCGCGTAACCGCTAAGGCCAGTGTCAGGGCGGCCGTACTGGCCAGCAGGGCCGATGCAATTGACAAGGCAACAGATCGTCCGAGGGCCGGCCAAACCGTCAACGGCAACCCGGCCAGCCCCGGCAGACCGCGCAGCATAACGGCCAAGAGCGGCCCCAGAAGAAAGGCCACAGCAAGGCCAATCGCGAGCGCATCCGCACCGTGCCGCCAACCGGGGGGCGAGGACACCCCTCCCGCGCGGTCCACGCCGGGCCCGAATACCCCTCCCGGTGTCAGGCGCAGGGTCGCCAGCGTCACCGCCGCGCAGAGGCCAAATTGAACAGCCGCCAGCAGCGCTGCGCGCCCCAGATCGAAGTCAAAGCGTAGGGCCTGATAGATTGCCAGTTCCAGCGTTGACGCCTTTGGTCCGCCGCCCAGCGTCAGGGCCACGGCGAAACTGGTCAGGCAGAGCAGGAACACCGTCGCAAACGCGCCGGGCAACAGGCTGCGCAGCATCGGCCATTCCAGATGGCGAAACTGCGACGGGGGCGGCATCCCCAGCGCCTCGGCCAGTCGAAAACGTTCGGCCGGAATGGCCTGCCAGCCTTGCAGCAGCATCCGCGTCACCAAGGGCAGGTTGAGGAAAACATGCGCAATGACTACGCCATGCAGGCCGTAGATCGACAAAGGCGGCAAACCAGCGGCTGCCAGCGCAGCGTTGACAGGCCCGGCACGACCAAAGACCGCAAGCAGGCCCAGCACGGCCACCACGACCGGCAAAAGGAAGGGGGCTGCCAGCAGACGGATCAACAGGCTTCGCCCCGGAAAGCGCCGGCGGGCCAAGGCACGGGCCAGCGGGATGGCCAGCGCCCCCGACACTGCGGCAGAAAGTGCCGCCTGCAGCAGGGTAAAGCGCAACGCGGCGCCATCGGCGGGACCAAGCGACCAATCCGTCGCATGGCCTGCCGTCATTGCCGCGCTGCCAAGGGTCAGCGCGGCAACTGCTAGCCCAAGAAGGGCTGCGCTTATTTGGCCAGCGCGGCTTGCCATTCCGCCACCGCGGCATCGCGCAACGCGCCTGCCTCGTCTTGCGCCATAAGCAGGGACTTTTCGGGTTGGATCAGTGTTTCAAAGCCCTTTGGCAGACCTGCGGTGAGCGGGTTTGCGGGATACATCCAGTTTGTCGTCGGGATCACGTTTTGCGCTGCATCCGACACCAGATAGGCCAGAAAAGCGTCGGCCAAGGCAGGTTGGTCGCTGGCGGCCAGCTTGCCCGCCACCTCGACCTGCATGTAATGCCCTTCGCCAAAGGCGGCCGCCGCTTTGCTGTCATCGCTTTCCGCGATCAGGTGATAGGCGGGCGAGGTGGTGTAAGACAGCACCATATCCGCTTCCCCTTCCAAGAACAGGCCATAGGCCTCGGACCAGCCGGGGGTGACGGTTACGATATTGTCCTTCAGCCCGGCCCAAATTTCGGCCGCGCGGTCACCGTAGGCCGCCTTGACCCACATCACCAAACCCAAACCTGGGGTGGAGGATCGCGGGTCCTCGATCACGATTTTCAGGTCGGATGCTGCCAATTCCTCAAACGATTTTGGCGGATTTGCGAGGGATTTGTTATGCACAAAGGCAAACCAGCCCCAATCAAAGGGCAGAAAATCGGCATCGTCATAGGCCATAGGCAGGCCGGTAACGGCGGGCTGTCCATGGGGGGCGAAAAGCCCGGTCGCGCGGGCTGCTGCGGTCAGGTTGGTGTCAATTCCAACCACCACATCGGCGGCACTGGCGGCACCTTCCAATTGCGCACGGGCCAGCAAGGCCGCGCCGTCGCCTGCGGTTACAAAGCGCAGATCGCAGCCGCAAGTTGCTTCGAACCCCTTTTCAATCGCGGGGCCGGGGCCCCATTCCGCAGCAAAGCTGTCATAGGTGTAGACATCAAGAACGGGAGTATCGGCCGCTGCCAAAGTGGCAAGGCACGCAAAACCCGCAGCGAGAGGGATGGTCTTCATAGGTTCCTCCAGTTGCGACGGTTCAGGTCGGGATGGAGGAGTTCCATGCACCTTCCCTCCGCCGGTATGAGCCGGTTCAGGTTCAACGGGTCCGCATTTCTGCATCTCAGCCCTTTCAGGCACCCCGAGGTGACCTGGAACATAGCGCCGCATTTGCCCGGCGCAAGGGGGCAATCAGGCGGCGCGCGTGCCGCCCAGTGTTTCCAGTCCGATATCGAATGCGGCTTTTGAGGCGTCATAGGCCTGCGCCACTGCCGCCCGGTCGATGGCCGTGTCGCCCATGGCGGCCAGCCGTTCGCCGGTCTGGCAAAGTTGGGCGAGTGTCTGAAACCCAAGGTTCAGGGCCGATCCTTTTAAAAAATGCAGTGCCGCCTCAAGCGAAGGGGCGTCGGTGCAGCCGGGCAATTTGGCCACGACCTCATCCGCCTCTTCGAGAAACAAGAGGACGACATCCGCGAAATCCTCTGCCCCGATTTCATTCTGCAATTCCGTCACGCGGGCCCAGTCTATCATCTGCGTCTCCTGTCATTCCGCCGCTGCAGCCTGCCGTTTGGGGTTTAAGAATTCCTTAGCCAGAAACCCCGGATGCCGCGCATTTTAGCCTTCACCTCGTCTTAACAGGTTCGGCGCAGACAGAGGCCTCCAGGCGGGCAGTCTTGCCGCAATATTGGGGGGGCCTTGGCAACAAACGTACAAATCAGCGGCCCGCAGGCCGGGGCGAAGGGGCCACTGCCCGTGCTTGTTGTCGATGACAGCAAGGCACAGCGGCGGGTTTTGGCGCTGCAATTACAGCGCTGGGGCTATCAGGTGACCGAAGCCTCGTCTGGCGAAGAGGCGCTGGATGCGTGCCGGACGACGCCTTTTGAAATGGTTTTGTCAGACTGGATGATGCCAGGCATGACGGGGCTTGAGTTTTGCAGGCAGTTCAAAGAGCTGCCCCGCGAAGGCTATGGCTATTTCGTGCTTCTGACCTCGAAATCCGAAAAGGCCGAAGTGGCTGATGGATTGGAAGTTGGCGCCGATGATTTTCTGTCAAAGCCCGTCAGTTTCGACGAATTGCGGGCGCGCATGCGGGCGGGTGAGCGCATTTTGGGCATGCAGCGCGAGTTGGTGCAAAAAAACCGTCTGATCGGTGCCACGCTGGACGAATTGCAAAAACTTTATGATTCGCTTGATCGTGACCTGATTGAGGCCCGCAAGTTGCAAGACGGGCTGATGCGCGACCGGTTCCGGGATTATGGCGGCGGCACGGTGTCACTGCTGTTGAAGCCGTCCGGCCATGTCGGGGGCGATCTGGTGGGCAGCTTTGCGATTGATGACCAGAGATTGGGCCTGTTTTCGGTTGATGTTTCAGGCCATGGCGTCGCCTCGGCGATGATGACCGCGCGACTGGCAGGGCTGTTGTCTGGTGGCTCTCCCGATCAGAACATTGCTTTGAAAACCGGCGCGGATGGCGGGCGCGACGCCTATCCTCCGGCGGTCGTCGCAGAGCGGCTGAACCGGCTGATGCTGGAAGATCTGCAGGTCGATCAATATTTTACGATCGCCTATGCCGAGGTGAATATCGCCACAGGCGCCTTCGCCCTGACCCAAGCGGGCCATCCCCATCCAATGGTGCTGCGCAAAGGCGGCAAGGTTGAAATGTTGGGAGAGGGCGGTCTGCCCATCGGGCTTATTGACGGGGCGATCTATGCGCAGACCCTTGGAGAGCTTCGTCCCGGTGATCGGCTGATTCTGGCCTCGGACGGCATGAGCGAATGTCCAGATCCGGCCGGCAACGAACTGGGCAGTGACGGGCTTTTGGCGCTTTTGGCCCTGAATTCGGGCTTGTCGAGTGCGGATCTTTTGCAGGCCTTGGTCTGGGATCTGTCACGCCATGCCGGGGGCCATGAATTTCCCGACGACGTTTCGGCGCTGATCTTTGACTACCGGGGGGAGTAACCCAAAACCTGTGCCAGCATCGCCCGGTCGCCCGGATTGCCCAAAACCGAAAGCGCTTGCAGCGCGGGCATCCAATGCGCGGAATGTCCCGGCTCGGTGGGTGGGCCGCGTCTCAGCGTTGGGCGTGCCACATAGATCGTGCAGATCTTTTCTGCCCAAAAGCCATAATCCGGCATATAGCAAAACCGCCGAAACGCGCCGAACCGCCGCGCATCGGTGATGTGCCAACCGGTTTCCTCCATCACCTCGCGGTGCAGCGCAGGCAGAGGGTTTTCTCCCGGATCAATGCCACCGCCGGGCAGTTGGAATTCGTCGTCGGGTTCTGCCTGATGGGTCAGCAGAATATCATCGCCCCGTAACAAAATGCCGTAGACACCGGGGCGGCGGCGATAGATTTGGCCTGGCACCACGGCCTCGCCATAGCGTCTGATCATGTCTGCCCCCTTGGTGCGGCGGTTGCCCTGACTATATAGGCGCGATATGCCAAGAACGGCAGCCTTAGGAAACCCCATATGACCGTGCAGAACATCGCCTGGGACGACACCGTCCTGCCCTTTCAGCTTGATCGCGCCGACATCCGCGGCCGCGTCGCCCGTTTGGACGGCGTGTTGGATCAGGTTCTGAAACAGCACAACTACCCCCCGGTGATCGAGGCGCTGGTGGCTGAAATGGCGGTCCTGACCGCGCTGATTGGCCAATCTGTCAAACTGCGTTGGAAGCTGTCCCTTCAGGTACGCGGCAAAGGTGCCGCACGGTTGATTGCGACCGACTATTATGGCCCCTCCGAAGATGGTGAGACGGCCCGCATCCGCGCCTATGCCAGCTATGACGATGAACGGCTGGACCATGCCGCTGATCCCTTCAGCCAGATTGGCGAAGGCTATTTCGCGGTGATGATCGATCAAGGCGAAGGTATGCTGCCTTATCAAGGCTTTACGCCGATTGCCGGCGGATCGTTGTCGGCCTGTGCCGAGACGTATTTCGCGCAATCCGAACAGCTGCCGACGCGGTTTTCCCTGACCTATGGCAAAAGCCAGATGCCCGGTCGTTTGCCGCATTGGCGGGCCGGTGGGATGATGTTGCAGCACATGCCGTCCGTCGGCGGCCACCGCGAAGTCGCGGCCGAAGGCGGCTCGGGTGAAGGCGGGCTTTTGTCGCATGCTGACATTCTTGGCGGTGAAGAGGCTGAGAATTGGACGCGGGCGAATACCCTGCTCGACACGGTTGAAGAGTTGGAGCTGATCGGCCCCTCGGTTTCGCCCACCGAACTTCTGGTCCGGCTGTTTCACGAAGAGGCCCCGCGCGTTTTTGACGTGCAGCCGCTGCGATTCGGCTGCTCCTGCTCGGAAGACAAGGTGCGGCAGGCGATGTCGATCTATTCGGCCAAGGACATTCAGAAAATGACCACGGCCGAGGGTAAGGTCACGGCGGATTGCCAGTTTTGCAGCGCGCATTACGAACTGGATCCGCTGACGCTGGGCTTTGAGGCAAAGAGTGTCTGATCCCTTTCGCCTTCGTGACGCGCTTGCACGCGCCGGAGGCGAGTCGTCGGATTTTGATCTGAACCCTGCACTCCAGTTGCCGCCAGACCGGGTGCTTTGCCCGGCGGCGGTGCTGGTGGCTATTTGGGGCGATCGTTTGATCCTGACCAAACGTGCCTCGCATCTGAAACATCATCCGGGCCAGATCGCCTTTCCGGGTGGTAAGCTGGACCCGACCGATGCCAGCCTTGAGGCCGCCGCCCTGCGTGAGGCGCGCGAGGAGATCGGCCTGCCTGAAACATTGGTTGAAACCTGGGGTCGCCTGCCGCCGCATGAAACGGTGACCGGGTTTACCGTTACCCCCATTCTTGCCCGCGTGACCGCCGATTTCATGCCCGCGCCCGAGGCGGGGGAGGTGGACGAGGTTTTCACCGTTCCGTTGGCGCATGTCTTGGACCGGGGCCGCTATGGGATTGAGCGGCGCTTGTGGCGTGGCACTTGGCGCCATTATTACGCAGTGCCCTTTGGGCCCTATTACATCTGGGGGGCCACTGCCCGCATCTTGCGGGGCTTGGCAGAAAGAGCTGCACCATGAAAATCACCGGCGATTGGTTGACCCATGCAGGCACCCAGTTCCTGTGTGAGGTGCTGGAAGCGGCAGGTCATAAGGCGCTTTTCGTGGGGGGCTGCGTGCGAAATGCGCTTCTTGGCGTGCCGGTCGCGGATGTTGACATCGCCACCGACGCCCCGCCGACAGAGGTCACGCATTTGGCCGAGGCGGCTGGCCTGCGCGTGGTGCCGACCGGGTTTGAGCATGGCACGGTTACTGTGATTGCCGATGGGCGCCCGCACGAGGTGACGACGTTCAGGCGTGATGTTGAAACCGATGGTCGTCGTGCCGTGGTGGCCTATGCCCGTGATATTGCCGAAGACGCCGCGCGCCGCGATTTCACGATGAACGCGCTTTACGCCGATGCGCGGGGGCAAGTCATCGACCCCTTGGGGGGATTGCCAGACCTGCAAGCCCGGTATCTGCGTTTTGTGGGCGATCCCAGCCAGCGCATCCGCGAAGATTTCCTGCGCATCCTGCGCTTTTTTCGCTTTCATGCCCATTATGGCGATCCCGCGCAGGGCATTGATCCCGAGGGGCTGGCCGCCTGCGCTGCCTTGGGCGATGGGATTGATGGGTTGTCGCGCGAACGCGTCGGGGCGGAAATGCGCAAACTTTTGGCCGCGCCTGACCCCGCGCCTGCGCTTGCCGTGATGGCGCAAACCGGGGTCTTGGCCCATGCCTTGCCGGGGGCCGATCCTCGCGCTTTGGCACCTTTGATCCATCTGGAGGCGGGTGTGCAAATCCGGTGGCAGCGCCGTCTTGCGGCGATTGGCGGGCAGAACCTGTCTGAAGACCTGCGCCTGTCGCGCGCCGATGCCGCCACTGTCGCGGCGCTGCGCGAGGCGGTCGGCAGCCTGTTGACCCCGGCGGCGCTGGGGTGGACGCTTGGCGCGCAAGGGGGCGAAGATGCGATGCTGTTGCGGGCCGCTGTGTTGGAAACCCCGCTGCCCGCCGATTGGCAGGGCAACGTCGCCCGTGGGGCCGCCAGCCGTTTTCCGGTCACCGCCGCGGATTTGATGCCTGCGCTGTCCGGGCCTGCCTTGGGCAAGGCGTTGAAACGGCTGGAAGCGCGGTGGCTGCAAAGCGATTTGCAGCTTAAACGCGACGCGCTCTTGGGTGAAAACGGGCGTGACAACCCGTCGCACCCGGGTTAATTTCTGGGCACCGAACCAGAGGAGGACGGCATGGGCTACGGGATTATCTGGCACCTGATCTGACAGGGCTGATCCCGTTGGCGGTCCCGTCAGGGCTCCGCTTTTCCATTCCGCATGTCTTGCCCAAGGGCCCTTCTCATGTTCCGCTTTTTCGAAAACCTTGTTGACCCCTATGCGCCCTACAGCCAAACCGACACGCCGCCGCGCAAGCTGTGGCCGTTTCTGGTCGATTACATCCGCCCCTTCCGCATGGTCTTTGCCGTCACCGCGCTGTTGTCGGTGCTGACCGCTTTCGCCGATGTGGCCTTGATCTGGTATGTCGGGCGTCTGGTGGATCTTTTGTCCACCCAGTCGCCGGGTGCGTTTGTGGCGACCTATGGCGCCGAGGTGATCGCCGTTGCGTTGACGGTGCTGATTTTGCGGCCCTTGCTGCTGGTTGGGAATGTTGCCCTGTTGCACAACGCCATCCTGCCGAATTTCGGCACCATGATACGGTGGCGGGCGCATGCCCATGTGATCCGGCAACCTGTCGGCTGGTTTGAATCCGATTTCGCGGGGCGTATTGCCAACCGCATCATGCAAACGCCCCCGGCAGCTGGTGATGCGGTGTTCCAGACCTTTGATGCCGTGGCATTTGCCTCTGTCACCATCGTCGGCGCGGGCATCATGTTGGCCGAGGCGGACCCCCGGCTTCTTTTGCCGTTGGTGGTCTGGTTCGCGCTGTATGTGGCTTTGGTGAAATGGACCGTGCGGCGGGCTGGGCCTGCGTCAAAGGCAAGCTCGGATGCCCGATCTGCCGTCACGGGTCGTGTGGTCGATGCCTATACCAACATCCATTCGGTCAAGCTTTTTGCCCGGCACGCGTCAGAAATGGCCTATGCGCGCGAAAGCATCGAACATGCGCGTGACACCTTCAAAACAGAAATGCGCATCATCACCAAGATGGATCTGGCGCTGACTGTCCTGAATGGCGGGCTGATTGTGGCCGTCACGGGTTGGGCGATTTTGCTGTGGTATCAAGGGGCGGCGAGCGTTGGTACGGTGGCCGCGGCCACGGCGTTGGTGCTGCGGTTGAACAACATGACCTATTGGATCATGTGGGCGTTTACCGCGCTCGTGCAGGCCTTGGGCGTGGTGCAAGAGGGCATGGAGACGATCACCCACCCGATCGGATTGGTGGATGCGCCGGGGGCTGCGCCGCTGGCTTTGCGGGAGGGCCGCATCGAGATTGATGGGATCAGCCACCATTACGGGCGCGGCTCGGGCGGGTTGCAAAACCTGTCGCTGACCATCAAGCCCGGCGAAAAGATCGGGGTGGTCGGGCGGTCCGGTGCGGGCAAGTCAACCCTCGTGAAGCTGATGCTGCGGTTTTATGATACGGAATCCGGGCGTATCCTGATCGACGGGCAGGATGTTGCCACCGTTACCCAAGACTCCTTACGCGCCCATATTGGCATGGTGAGCCAAGATAGCAGCCTTCTGCACCGCTCTGTCCGCGACAACCTGCTTTATGGCCGCCCCGAGGCGTCAGAGGCAGAGATGATCGCTGCCGCCAAACAGGCCGAAGCGCACGAGTTTATTCTGACGCTGGAAGACCCGCAGGGCCGCACCGGCTATGACGCCCATGTTGGCGAGCGTGGGGTGAAACTGTCAGGCGGGCAGCGGCAGCGCGTGGCTTTGGCCCGTGTGATCTTGAAAGACGCGCCAATCCTGATCTTGGATGAGGCGACAAGTGCCTTGGATTCCGAGGCCGAGGCCGCCATTCAGGCCGCACTTTACGGCGTGATGCAGGGTAAAACCGTGATCGCTATTGCCCACCGGCTTTCGACCATCGCCGCGATGGACCGGATCGTGGTGCTGGAAGATGGCCATATTGCCGAACAGGGCAGTCATGCCGAACTTTTGACGGCAAACGGGCTTTACGCCCGCTTTTGGGCGCGGCAATCAGGGGGCTTCATCGGGTTGGAGGAAGACGCATGAGCCTTTTGCGCATGGGCGACTGGATCGACGCGTTCCGCCCCACCCATCTTGCCCCGCCGCAAACGCTTGGGCGGTTTTTCCAGTGGAGCCTGTCGGGCTCTTGGGCGCAGTTGTGGCTGGCGGCGGTGCTGTCGTCGCTGGCGGGTGTGACCGAGGTGGTTTCGGCGCTGGTTTTGGGCTGGGTGATTGATGCCGCTGTGACAGGCAATCCGGCCTCGTTCTTCACCGATCACGGGCGACTTCTGATCTGGTCGATGGCCTTTTATCTGATCTTGCGGCCGCTGTCCTATGCCGCCTCGTCGGCCACGATCCAGATCACCTTGGGGCCAAACCTTTTGCCCTTGGTGCTGTCGCGGTTGCATCGCTGGACGTTGGGGCAGGCGCTGACCTTTTTTGACAATGATTTCGCGGGCCGCATCGCACAAAAACAGATGCAGGCGGCCCGCGCGGTAACCGATGTCACGACGGAAACCATCAACACCGTGTTCTTCGCGCTGGCCTCGGTCGTCGCCTCGGTGGCTTACCTCTTTGCGGTCGATGTTTGGATCGGTGTTGCGCTGGCGGTTTGGCTGATTGGCTATCTTGTCTTGATCCGCTTCTTCATCCCGATGGTGCGGGAAAACTCTGCCGCGCGGGCCAGCTCCCGCGCCATGGTGACGGGGCAGGTGGTCGATACCATCACCAATATCAAGACGGTCAAACTCTTTGCGCATTCCGCCTTTGAAGACCGGGTGGCCTTGAAAGCGATGGAAGTGTTCCGCGATCGGTCGCTGGAATATGGCGTCATTGCCGCGTGGTTCCGGCTGGCCCTGATGACGCTGGCGGGGATCCTTCCGGTCATCCTGATCGGTGGCACCATCCTGTTGTGGCAAAAGGGGGTGGCGACGCCGGGTGACATTGCCGCGGCGGGGGCGATTTCGATGCGGATCGCGCAGATGACGGGCTGGGTCAGCTTTACCCTGATGACGATCTACACCTCGGTGGGCGAGGTGGAGGACGGCATGCATACGCTTGCTGCCCCGCATGCACTGGCCGACGGCCCCGCGGCCCAAGACTTGCCGCGCATCAAGGGCGAGATCACCTTTGACAATGTGACCTTTGCCTATGGTCGCCAACGCGGCGGGGTGGCGGATATCAACCTGACCATCCGGGCTGGCGAAAAGTTGGGCATTGTTGGCGCTTCGGGCGCGGGGAAGTCCAGCCTCGTTGCGCTGTTGCTGCGGCTTTACGATACGGAAAATGGCCGGGTTCTGATCGACGGTCATGACGTTCGCGATGTGACGCAGGAAAGCCTGCGCCGACAGATCGGCATGGTCACGCAGGAAACCGCGATGTTCAACCGATCGGCGCGCGACAACATCGCCTATGGCCGCCCCGAGGCGGCAGAGGCCGAGATCATCGCCGCGTCAAAGGCGGCAGAGGCGCATGAGTTCATTGATGGCATGATCGACCACCAAGGGCGGCGTGGCTATGACGCCTTCTTGGGCGAACGTGGGGTGAAACTGTCGGGTGGCCAGCGCCAGCGCATTGCGTTGGCCCGTGCGTTTTTGAAAGACGCCCCGATTCTGGTGCTGGACGAAGCAACAAGCGCGCTGGATTCAGAGGTGGAGGCCAGCATTCAGGCGGCCCTGTCGCGCGTGATGCAGGGCAAGACCGTGTTGGCAATCGCGCATCGGCTGTCGACCATCGCCGAGATGGACCGCATCATCGTCATGGAGCAGGGCCGCATCGTCGAAGTTGGCGATCACGCTGGCCTTTTGGCAAGGGGTGGGGTTTATGCGCGCTATTGGAACCGTCAGTCCGGCGGGTTCATTGGCACAGAGGACGGGCAGGCGTGAAGATCACCATCGACAGGCTGGGACATCTTGGTGACGGCATCGCTATTGGCGAGACGGGGCCCATCTATGCGCCGGGTTTCTTGCCGGGCGAGGTCGTTGAAGGCGATCTGGTCAAGGACACCCTCGTCGGGGGCAAGATCGTCAGCCCTTCAGTCGACCGGGTGAAACCGCCATGCCCCCATGCCCGCACCTGTGGCGGATGTCTGATGCAGCACGCGGGCGACGACTTTGTTGCGCATTGGAAAGCGGGCATCGTGAAGGGTGCCTTGTCGGGTCAGGGGTTGGAGGCAATGTTCCGCCCGATGGCCACATCGCCTGCACGGTCGCGCCGCCGCGCCACCTTGACTGGTCGCAAGACCAAGGGGGGGGCATTGATGGGCTTTCACGCCCGCGCCAGCGATACGATTGTCGAGGTGCCGAACTGCCAGCTTCTGCATCCCGATCTGATTGCCGCCTTTCCGGCGCTGCAAGATCTGGTGAAAATGGGCGGCTCGCGCACGACCGAGGTGCAACTGACCATCACGCGCAGTCTGGCCGGGGCCGATGTGGCTGTGACGGGCGGCAAGCCGCTGGACGCACAGATGCAGATGGAAATGGCGCGGCTCTCTGAGGCGGCAAAGATCGCGCGGCTGACATGGAACGGCGAGACGGTTGCCCTGCGCGCGGCCCCGATGCAGCGGTTCGGGCGCGCCTTGGTTGCGCCGCCGCCGGGCGCCTTCCTGCAAGCAACCGCCGAAGGCGAAAGCGCCTTGTTGCAGGCGGTGGCGCTGGCCATTGGCCCTGCCCGCAAGGTGGCGGATCTTTTTGCCGGCGCTGGCACCTTCAGCCTGCCCTTGGCCGAACGGGCCGAGGTGCATGCGGTGGAAGGCGAGGCGACCATGACCGCCGCCTTGGAAAAGGGCGCGCGCAATGCCGAAGGGTTGAAACGGCTGACCGTTGAGACTCGCGATCTGTTCCGCCGCCCGCTTGAACCTGATGAGTTCAAGGGTGTCGAGGCGGTGGTGATTGACCCCCCGCGCGCCGGGGCCGAGGCGCAGGTGGATCGGCTGGCGGCCACGAAAGTGCCGGTTATCGCCTATGTCTCTTGCAATCCCGTCACCTTTGCTCGGGATGCCAAGGTTCTGATTGCCGCGGGGTATCGGCTGGATTGGGTGCAGGTGGTGGACCAGTTCCGCTGGTCTTCGCATGTCGAACTGGCTGCGCGGTTTTCACGCTGAGCGCCGGTTGAAAATCCCGTGATCTGCCGGGCCTGTCCTGATCTGCTCTGGCCAGATCAGCGGAAATCCGCTATGCGCAGGCAAAAATAACGGCGCGCGCATCGCGGGCAAAGCTGGGGCAGTTGCGGCATATGGGCATTCTTCGGGTACTTCTTCTGATTGCCATCGGATTTGGCATGGCCGCCTGTGGCGGCAAGGTGAAAACCTATAGCGGTCCCGACGTGACCCAGATTCAGGTCCACAAGGCGGACCGCAAGATGTATCTCATCCATGGCAGCGAAGTTCTGGAAGAATACGATATCAGCCTTGGCTTTGCGCCGGTGGGTCACAAGCAGTTTGAAGGTGACGGCAAGACGCCCGAAGGCACCTATTACATCAGCCACCGCAACCCGAAGTCTTACTATCACCTCTCGCTTGGCATCAGCTATCCCAATGACGCCGACCGCGCCTTTGCCGCCGAAAATAACAAACCTGCAGGCGGGGATATCTTCATTCACGGCGGGCCGCCGCGAAAGGTCAGCGTGCGCGATTGGACGGCTGGTTGCATTGCTGTGACCGACAAAGAGATCGAAGCGATCTACGCCATGGTCAAGCCCGGAACACCGATCTTCATCATGCCCTGAGGCGAAAAGAAAAGGGGGCTGCGGCCCCCTTTGTTTTGGTTTTTCAATATCTTGTCAGATCACGCACCCGTCAGCAGCGTCCACCAGATCTTGCCGCTTTCTTCCTGATACCAGGCGAAACCCATCGCGTTTGCTTCGGAGTTCAGGATAACGTCACGGGTATCGGCCTGACCCATCCAGGTTGCCAGCGTCGCGGTTTCATCTTCGTAGGTTTCAGAGATCAACTCGCCCAGAAGTTTGCCGGGATAGCCAACGCGCTGCACGCGCAACAAGGGCGACGAGCCGTCAGAGCCAAAGTGCCAGGGGCGGTTTTGCACCGACATGTCGCGCGAATGGGTCAGGGCTGCGGCGTTCAACTGGGCGTTCAGCGCCAGCGGCACCGAGCCACGGGCCGCACGCAGGGCATTGATTGAATCCAGAACCCGGTAGGGGATCTCGTTCGTCATGGATTTGCTGATGTGATAGACTTTCGGCAATGGCCGACCGTCTGCACCGACTCTCGGTGCTCGGGCCGTCATGCCACAAGCTGCCAACATGGCTGCCGAGCCAGCCATCAATACCACAGTGCGTCTGTTCATGTTCTGTCACCACCCAGTAGCCCGACGGGGCCCGCGTTGGCCCGTCTTTATCCAAACTGTGCCGCAGGATCAAACCCAACTCTGCGTGACTGTGCTGAAACCCGCACCAATCCGCGCCGATGACGGGGCTTTGATTTGCGCCGCCGCGCTGATGGATGTAGAAGGCGGCGAAATTTCATCTGAACGGAGAGCTGCGGATGCCGCCTGAATCCCGCAAATCGCTGAACCGCCGCCTGTTCATGGGTGGTGCTGCTGCCCTGACCTCTGCCGCCGCTGCGCTGCCCGTTTTCGCGCAGGCCACCGACGGCAGCACGGAAATGACCCCCGCTGCGGGTGGCGCTGTGCGCAACAACGTGTCCAGTTTCCGGATGCTGGATTGGCAGGACTACTTCGAGAATACGAAGAAAGGTGCGATTTTGGTGGATATCACCTCGCGCGCCCTGCATTTCTGGTCTGAGGATCAGTCGATTTATCGGCTTTACCCCACCTCAGTGCCGCTGTCCGAGGAATTGACCCGCCGTGGCCGGACCGAAGTGGTGGAGAAGGTCGTGAACCCGACTTGGCGTCCGACCCCGTCGATGCGCGAACGCAACCCCGAATGGCCTGAAGTGGTCGAGGGTGGCTCGCCCGATAACCCGTTGGGCACCCGCGCGATGTATCTCAGCTGGACCTACTACCGCATCCACGGCACGCACGACACGCGCAAAATTGGTCGTCGGTCATCGAATGGATGTGTCGGCCTCTATAATGAGCACATTCAAGAGTTGTTCGATATGGCCCAAGTTGGCACGCAAGTGTTGCTTATTTGACGCCATAGGCCTCGCAGCCTTTGCCGCCGCAACGGGGTGGATTGCAAATCACCGGATAAGCGGATTAGGAAGGCAGCATGAGGAATAATCTTGGGTGTGTGGTGTCGCCTCTGAAAAATTCGGCGCCACGCGAAATTCTGGAGGTCACTATGAAAAAGATCGCTCTCGCTGCCGCTCTGTCGGTTGCTGCTACCACCGCTTTCGCTGGCGGCATGGCTGAACCCGTCATGGAACCGGCAGTTGTCGAAGCCGGCACCTCGTCGTCGGGCGGCATCATCCTTCCGCTGATCCTGCTGGTGGCTGTTGCCGCTGCGGTCGCGTCGAACTAATCCTTTCCGGATTGGACGAGATAGGGACGACAGGGTTTCCTGTCGTCCTTTTCTTTTGTGACGTCAAAAGGTTGGCTTAGATCCAACCCTGCAAATTCGCCTCGATCACCTGCACCAGCGCCTGAATATGTGCGCTGTCATCGTTTAGGCAGGGAATATAGGTGAATTCCTCGCCGCCAGCGTGTTCAAACGCCTCGCGGATCTCGCCGTTGATTTCTTCCAGCGTCTCAATGCAATCGGCCGAGAAGGCCGGCGCAATCACCGCGATCCGCTTTTTGCCCTGCCGTGCCAGATCGGCGACGTGATTTACGGTATAGGGCTTCAGCCATTCCTCGCGCCCAAAGACCGATTGAAAACTGGTGTCGATATCTGCCTTGTCCCAGCCAAGACGTTCGCGCAGCAGTCGCGTGGTTTTGGCGCATTGGCAATGATAGGGATCACCCTGCATCAGATAACGGATCGGCATGCCGTGATAGCTGGCCACCAGCACATCAGGGCGGTGATCCAGTTTGGCATAGGCCCGCTCCACAGATTGGGCCAGCGCCTCGATATAGGCGGGATGGTCGAAGTATTCCGCCACCACCCGCGCTGCAGGTTGGCGGGTTTCTTTCATCAATGCGGCAAAGAAGGCGTCATTTGCCGTGGCCGACGTGGCACCGGCGTAGTGCGGGTAAAGCGGGAAGAACAGGATCTTTTCGCAGCCCGCCGCTACCATCGCCTTTACCTTGGATGCGGTAGAGGGATTGCCATAGCGCATCGCAAAATCCACCATCACCTGATCGCCATGCGCGGCCTGCATCGCCGCCGCAATCGCGGCGGTCTGATCTTTGGTGATCGTCATCAGCGGGCTTTCGCCCTTTTCATGGTTCCAGATCAGTTTGTAATTCGCGCCCGAGGTAAAGGGACGTTTGGTCAGGATAATCAGCTGCAGCAGCGGCTGCCATTTCCAATTCGGAATATCGATCACCCGCTTGTCTGACAAAAATTCATTCAGATAGCGCCGCATGGACCAATAATCGTAGTTGTCCGGCGTGCCAAGATTGGCAAGCAAGATCCCGATCTTTGGTGCTTTCACCTTGGGGTGATTGGCGGGGGCTTGGGCCAGACGGCCGGTTCCGGGTGTCACGTCGGTCATGTCATTTCCTGCGTTATTGCCTCCCAGATAACCCGAAGGCCAGCGTGGTCAACCGTTTCCGCGCGGCAACGGACGTTCGGCGGCGTTCAAGGCATCTGCCAGTCGCGCTGCGGCCGATCCGGGGCGCAGGGGCTTTTGCTGGCTTTCATGCGGGGCCCAGCCGGTCAGGCAGATGATTTCAAAGGTTGCAGGGATGCGACCTTCGGCATTGGCAAACCGATCCTGATAGATCGCGGCGGCCCGCACGAACACCTCGCGCCGGGTTGGGCGGCGCAGCCGGGCGGACAGCGCATTGCCTTCCCCCATCGCCCGCAGGTCATGCATCAGGTGGAAGGCGTCGCGATAAAGGGCGGTCTTTGTAAAGCTGTCGGCGACCGGCAAGGCAAAGCCCGCCCGGCCAAGCAAGGCCCCCAGATCGCGGATCTCGCCCATTGGCAGCACACGGGGCGACAGCCCGCCCGCAACTTCGGACTCGGCCTCGGCGAGACAGGCGCGCAATTCGTGCAAGGTCTGCCCGCCGAACATCAGCCCCAAAAACAACCCGTCTGGCCGCAAGGCCCGCCGGCATTGCACCAATTGCCCGACCGGATCGTTCGCCCAATGCAAGGCCATGGCATGGACCACCAAATCCTGCGTCGCCTCTTGCAGATCCAGCGTTTCTTCGTCTGCAATGCAGCGGAAATCTGGCCACAGGTTTGGAAAACCCGTCACCACAACCGGCGCCGTAAAGGATCTGTTAACCTCGATGAGTCTTTCCTGAACCTCAAGTGCCGCTTCCTCCTGCAAGAACAGCGCCGTGGCACGGGTGCGGTGCAGCGCAAGGGTCGCGCGGTCGGTCAAAAGGGGCGGGGTCTGGCTCATGG
>Ga0255092_1000167_pt1 | contig 30730 bp, 30 predicted proteins | sample Colum_Yuk_RepC_8_2_FD_188454 | JGI IMG/M metagenome (GOLD analysis project Ga0255092, IMG submission 188454) | Freshwater microbial communities from Columbia River, Oregon, United States - Colum_Yuk_RepC_8d | ecosystem: Environmental > Aquatic > Freshwater > River | place: USA: Oregon...
CCCAAGCGCATGGGGCCGTTCATGGTCACGCGCTGCATGTCCTCGACCAACTCGGCCTGCCTTGCGACGCCTTTCAAGATCAAGGGCGTGAACTATTCGATCACCTCGGCCTGCTCGACCTCGGCGCATTGCATCGGCAACGGCACCGAGTTGATCCAGATGGGCAAGCAGGATGTGGTTTTTGCCGGCGGCGGCGAGGAACTGGATTGGACGCTGTCCTGCCTGTTTGACGCCATGGGCGCGATGTCGTCGAAATACAACGACACCCCGACCACCGCGAGCCGCACCTATGACGCGACCCGTGATGGCTTTGTCATCGCAGGCGGCGGCGGTGTTGTCGTGCTGGAAGAACTGAACCACGCCTTGGCCCGTGGCGCCAAGATCTATGGCGAAGTGACCGGCTATGGCGCGACGTCGGACGGCTATGACATGGTTGCCCCTTCGGGCGAAGGCGGCGAGCGATCGATGCGGTTGGCGCTGTCGACCCTGCCTGATGGCCGCAAGATCGACTACATCAACAGCCACGGCACCTCGACCGTCGTCGGCGATGTGACCGAGATGGAAGCCGTGCGCCGTGTCTTTGGCAAAGGCTCTACCCCGCCCGTCGCCTCGACCAAATCTCTGACCGGCCACTCGTTGGGCGCGACCGGCGTGCATGAGGCGATTTACAGCCTTCTGATGATGCAGGGCAAATTCATCGCCGCAAGCGCCAACGTCACCACGTTGGACCCGGCGCTGGACCCGTCCGAGATTGTCACGACCCTGCGGGAAAATGTCGAACTGGATTCGGTCCTGTCCAACAGCTTCGGCTTTGGCGGCACCAACGCAACCTTGGTGATGTCGAAGTATCTCGGCTGATTTTTTGACAGGAGTGCCAGTATGGCCGATCTGATGAAGGGCAAGCGCGGGCTTGTCATGGGCGTGGCGAATGAACGGTCCATCGCCTGGGGCATTGCAAAGGCGCTTGCCGATGAAGGGGCCGAGCTGGCATTTTCCTATCAGGGCGACGCATTTGGCAAACGGGTAGAGCCGCTGGCAGCCAGTGTTGGCAGCGATTTTCTGGTTGATGTCGATGTGACCGATGATGACAGCCTTTCCGCGTGCTTTGGCGCACTGAAGGACCGCTGGGGCACGATGGATTTTCTGATCCATGCCATTGCCTTTTCGGACAAGAACGAACTGACGGGCCGTTTCATCAACACCACCCGCGGGAATTTCACCAATTCGCTGGCGATTTCCTGCTTTAGCTTCATCGACGTCTCGCGCCGTGCCGCGGAGCTGATGCCGGATGGCGGCAGCCTTATCACGCTGACCTATGGCGGGTCGAACCGCGTCACGCCGAACTATAACGTGATGGGCGTGGCAAAGGCCGCATTGGAAAGCGCCACGCGCTATCTGGCCAATGATCTGGGTCCGCAGCAGGTGCGCGTGAACGCCATTTCGCCCGGCCCGATGAAGACGCTGGCCGGTGCCGCGATTGGTGGCGCCCGCGCAACCTTCCGCCACACCGAAGCCAATGCCCCGATGCGCGCCAACGCAAGCCTTGAGGCCATCGGCGGCACTGCCGTCTGGCTGTGCAGTGATTACGGCAATTGCACCACGGGCGAGGTGGTGCATGTCGATTGCGGCTTCCACGTTCTGGGCATGCCACAGCAGGACAACCTGTAATCTTCGATGCTGTATCTGGTTGCCGCGGCTGCCCTGTGCCTTGCCACTTGGAAAATGCTTCAAGGGGGATGGCGCGGGCAGCGCGGCTTTCAGGTGATCGGTTTTGATCTTGGCGGGGCTGCCTTGGGCGGGCTTGCTGTGGGTTTGGCGGTGCATTTTCTGGGTGCGCTTTATGGCATCGCCTTTGTTGTTGCCGTGGCGGTGCATGAATTTGGCCATGTCGCGGCCTACCGGGTCTGTGGCCATGCCGATGCGCGGTTCCGCTTGATCCCGCTGATGGGCGGGGTGACGATTTCGAACACCGCGCCCGCCAGTTCAGACAAGGCACTGTTCATCACCCTGATGGGCCCCGCAATCAACCTTGGCCCGATGGCGCTGTGTCTTGCGCTGGCTGCAATCCTCTCCTCCGCCGAGTTTGGCAGCACGCTGCCCTATCAGATCGGCAACTACCTTTACGTTCAGGGTATGGTCTTTGCCGGGCTCAATTTCTTCAACCTTTTGCCGCTTTGGCCTTTAGACGGCGGCAAGCTGACACAGCGGCTGGTCTATAGCTTCGCCCCCGGTCTGACGCGGCAGGCGTCGCTTGCCATGATGGTTCTGGCAGTCGCGCTCTGCCTGATGACCCGGTCGTGGTTCTTGTTGTTCTTTGTGGTGATGGGCTGGCCGGGGTTGGTCCAATCAGAGGCCATGCTGCGCGTGCAGCACCCGCTGTCGAACCGTCAAAGGCTGCTGGCGCTTGGCGCCTACCTGACCACAGCGGCGGCGTTTTTCAGCGGCGCCCACCCGCTGCTGAGCGGATTTCTATAGCAAATATCAGGGATTTTGGAGCGGGTGACGGGAATCGAACCCGTGTCTCTAGCTTGGAAGGCTAGGGTCTTACCATTACACAACACCCGCGCTGCGCCTTAGATAACACCGCACTCCGGCAGGCTCAAGCAGGGACGGGCAAAAACCCGCCCCCAGTTTTGCCTTACTGCCCCAGTTTCTTGATGCGGCCCTCGACCGCTGGCTTCACCGTGCCCAGCTTTTCGACATAGGCCATCACATCATTGGCCACCAACTGGCCACCGCCCGTGCCCGTGATGATCTTGCCGCCGCCGAGACTGGAATAGCCATCGCCGCCACCGAGGATATAGTCGTTGACGGCCACTGTGTAAGTTTTACCCTCTTCCAAGGGCGCACCGCCGACCATCACCTCAGACACCCGCTGCCCCGGCTCTGCCGCGGCGTCAAAGGCGAAGGTTAGCCCCGACACTTGGGCAAAGCGGCCCGCCCCCTTTTCAACCTGCGACACCGCATTTTCCAATGCGGCAAGCACTTGTGCGCCCGGCAGTTCCGTGACGACGGTCAGATTTCCAAAGGGCAACTCGGTCAGAATATCACGGCGCGTCAGTTTTGCCCCCGCCTCATAGGTGCGGTCGCCCCGGATGCCGCCGCCATTCATGATGGCAATGTCGGCCCCGGTCGCCGCGCGCATCGCATCGGCAATCAGGTTGCCCATCGTCGCTTCCTCGGCCCGCACGACATTGCGGCGGCTGTCGATTTGCGTCTCGGTCGTGCCGATCTCGACGTTCAGCTTGGCATCCATATCGGCGCTGAACTTGTCTGCCAAAGCCTGACTTTCGGGGTCAGGCGTCACCGTGGCCGTGTCGATGAACCGAAAGGCGGGCGTCCAGCTGATGGTGCGCTTGCCGTCCTTTTCCCCAACCTCCACGCTCAGATCGACAGGGGTCAAAAGCTGCGCATCCACACTGGTTTCGACATAGGCTGTCACCCCGTCATAGGCGGTGGCATAGGTGTGATCGTCACCCGACAGGATCACATCGAACGCATGGCTGGCCATCAAGGCGCGGTCGTTTTCCATATTGGTCTGCACGACCCCAACGACGATATCTGCCCCGTCGTCACGCGCGGCCTTCGCGGCCTCGACGGCGGTGTCGACGGTGGGCAGGAACTTCAGATCGCCCGTCGACGAGACTTCGGGGCTGGTATCCTGCGCCACGGGGATCAGCGCCACCTTCAGCCCGGCCACGTCTTTTACAACAACCCCGCCAAGCCCTTCGATGGCCGCGCCATCCGCTTTGGTGATGTTGATCGCGGCCCAAGGGTATTTTGATGCCTTCATCTTGTCCGAGAAATTCTCGGGGCCGAAATCAAACTCATGATTGCCCGGCACAGCCAGATCGAACGGCACCAGATTGGTGAAATCAATGGTGTTCTGCCCCATATCAAAGCCCGAAATCAGGCTGGGCGACAGCATGTCACCATTGAACAGGTAAAGCGTGTTCGGATTGGCCGCGCGTTCGGCCTTTGCGACCGCGTTCAGCCGGGGAAAGCCACCGCGCCCGTCTTCCTCGGCATAGTTGTAAACGTCGCCCACCCCCAGAAGTGTAAGCTTCACAGTTTCGGCCATAGCAGGGACAGCGCACAACGCGACAACGCTGGTGGCGCCAAAGGCAAATCGTCTAAATGAATTGGGCATGACATGCTCCCACAGGTTGAGCGGCTACAACCAAAACACTGTGCGGCGCAGCGCCTGAGTCTGTCAAAGCCGCCGTGTTTCACGGGGATAAAACAGCGTCGCGACAGGCGGATGACAGCCCATGCTTGACCGCAGGGGCAGCTTTCGGCATGGAAGGCGCCATGTTGATCTACAAGATCCTTCGCCGTCCCGAATGGGACGCCTTCCGTGCCGCCGGTGAAACGGCCGGTGCGCCGGTCGATGTGGCCGACGGCTTCATCCACTTTTCCACCGCCGCGCAGGTTGCCGAGACCGCCGCCAAATGGTTCGCCAGCGAAAGCGATCTGGTGCTGGTCGCCTTTGACAGCCTTGCCTTGGGCGCGGATCTGAAATGGGAACCGTCGCGCGGTGGTGCGCTGTTCCCCCATCTTTACCGCAAGCTCGCGTTGTCTGAAGTGGTCTGGGACAAATCCCTGCCCTTGGGCGCGGCTGGCCATATCTTTCCCGAGGGCATGATTTGACCGGACTTGAAAAACTGGGCCTTGCGCTCTTGCACCGCGTTGATCCTGAACGCGCCCATGGCCTGTCACTTCTGGCCCTGCGCGCCGGGCTTGCCCCCCTGCCCGGCCCGGTGTCTTCACCCCGGCTTGCCACCACGGTCGCAGGGCTGTCGCTGCCGAACCCGGTCGGGCTTGCGGCGGGCTATGACAAGAACGCGACCGCCCTTTCGGCCTTGGTGCGGGCGGGCTTTGGCTTTGTCGAGGTTGGGGCCGCAACGCCGCTGCCGCAACCCGGCAATCCGAAACCCCGGCTGTTCCGCCTGACCGAAGACCGCGCTGCGATCAACCGCTTTGGTTTCAACAACGAAGGGGCCGGGGCCATCGCCGCCCGGCTCGCCGCGCACCCGCGTGGTGCCGTGCCGGTTGGTCTGAACCTTGGCGCCAACAAGACGAGCGACGATCGCGCCGCCGATTTCGCCCGCGTGCTGACAACCTGTGGTCCGCATGTTGATTTCGTCACGGTCAATGTCTCCTCGCCCAACACCGAAAAGCTGCGCGACCTGCAAGGTGCGGCTGCGCTGACCGCCCTTCTGGCTGGTGTGATGGAGGCCCGTGCCGGCCTGACACGCTGGGTGCCGGTCTTTTTGAAAATCGCACCCGATCTGAACACCGATGATCTGGCCCAAGTGGCCGAGGTTGCCATGACCTCGGGCGTCGATGCGGTGATCGCCACCAACACCACGCTGTCCCGCGACGGGTTGCAATCGGATCACAGGGCCGAGGCAGGCGGGCTTTCTGGCGCGCCCCTCTTTGAAAAATCCACCCGTATTCTGGCGCAACTGTCCAAATTGACCGAGGGGCGCCTGCCCCTGATCGGCGTCGGCGGGATTTCCACCGCCGATGAGGCCTATGCCAAGATCCGGGCCGGGGCGTCGGCCGTGCAGCTTTACACCGCGCTTGTCTATGGCGGGCTGTCGATGGTGGCCGAGATCGCGCGCGGGCTCGACACCCTTCTGGCCCGCGACGGCTACGCCAGCATCGCCGAGGCGACGGGCACAAACCGGGGCGTCTGGCTCTGAACCGACCTTGGGCCTTCCATAGGGCTCAAATATCCTCAGGGGGTCAGGACGAAGGCCAAGGGGGGCAGACGGCCCCCCTTTCCCCCGCCGCCCAAGGGCGCTACACAAAAACGAAGTCACAGGGGAGATCAGCCATGGCCGAGGACGGTTTGAACAGCTTCATGACGGGGCCGGATGAGGCGGGCCGCTTTGGCATTTTCGGCGGGCGGTTCGTGTCCGAAACCCTGATGCCGCTGATCCTTGATCTGGAAGAGCGTTACAACCACGCAAAAACCGACCCGGCCTTCTGGGCCGAGATGGAAGATCTGTGGAAACACTACATCGGCCGCCCGTCGCCTTTGTATTTCGCCCCCCGCCTGACCGAACACCTTGGCGGTGCCAAGGTCTACATGAAGCGCGATGAGTTGAACCACACTGGCGCGCACAAGGTGAACAATGTGCTCGGCCAGATCATTCTGGCCCGCCGCATGGGCAAGACCCGGATCATCGCCGAAACCGGCGCGGGTCAGCATGGCGTGGCCACCGCCACCGTCTGCGCCAAGTTCGGGCTGAAGTGCATCGTCTACATGGGCGCGCATGACGTTGAACGTCAGGCCCCGAACGTCTTCCGGATGAAACTGTTGGGCGCCGAGGTGATTCCGGTCACCTCGGGCCGCGGCACGCTGAAGGACGCGATGAACGATGCCTTGCGCGATTGGGTGACCAATGTGCGCGACACTTTCTATTGCATCGGCACCGTTGCAGGGCCGCATCCTTATCCGGCCATGGTCCGCGATTTCCAGTCGATCATCGGCAAGGAAGTGCGCTGGCAGCTTGAAGAACAAGAAGGCAAGGGTCGCCTGCCCGATACGGTCGTGGCCGCCATTGGGGGCGGATCGAACGCCATGGGCTTGTTCTATCCCTTCCTGAACGATCCTTCGGTGAACATCATCGGCGTCGAGGCGGGTGGCAAGGGCGTGGATGACCGGATGCAGCATTGCGCGTCCTTGACCGGCGGTCGTCCGGGCGTATTGCACGGCAACCGCACCTACCTGCTGCAAGATCCCGACGGCCAGATTCTTGAAGGCTTCTCGATCTCGGCAGGCCTCGATTATCCCGGCATCGGGCCGGAACATTCGTGGCTGCATGATGTGGGTCGGGCGAAATATGTCTCGATCACCGACGCTGAAGCGTTGGAAGCGTTCCAGCTGTGCTGCCAGCTCGAAGGCATCATCCCCGCGCTGGAGCCGAGCCACGCTTTGGCCCATGTGATGAAGATCGCCCCCACCCTGCCGAAAGACCACATCATCGTGATGAACATGTGTGGCCGCGGCGACAAAGACATCTTCACCGTCGCCAAGCACCTTGGCGTCACGATGAAGGTCTGATCCCTCAACATCCTGATATCGGGCGTAAACCTTTGTTTACGCCCGTCAACCGTGCCGCGTCACACCACCGCAAACCTTTTGCGAATGGCGTCATCTTACCTACTCGGGCTTCCTGCAGGCCCCGGCGAATCATTTTGATCTCGCCGGGCGTTGAGGCAATCACGAGTAAGGAGAACTGACCGTGACGAGTGATCTATTGGTAAAACGCCTGATGTTGCAGGCGAGTGTTTCAGTTCTCGCAGGTCTGTTGTTGTCCTCGGCCGCCATGGCCGAGGACAACACGGGCGATGCGGGAGATCCGGACATCAGCATCGCAGTCGATGGGCCGGATGTTTCGATTGATCCTTTGGTAATGGGATTTAAAGGACCAGATGTGTCGATCAACCCGGTGGAAATCGGTGTTGAAGGCCCCGATGCATCGCTCGACCAGATGGAGATCGGCGGCATCCCCGCAGAGGTCACCATGGCAGCGGTCATGTCGCAGACGGACGAGGCCGCAGCGTCCCGCGATCACGACACCAGCCGCGGCGAAGGTCGCGCGACTGGCAGCGGTTACATCTGGACGCGCTCTGAATCCTTGCGATAATCATGCGGCTCTGGCCGAGATGTTCCCGGCCAGAGCATTGCCCTCCACGTTTTTAACAACCCGCCTTCCCCCATTTTGCCTTGCCCCGACTGGCACACACGTTGCCACCACGACCTCAGGGGCCGGAGTTTTTACATGTTTCGCCGATTTTCCGCGTTTGTGTTCTTGGTCTTTGCGGCGACAGTGGCGCTGCAAAACGGGGCCCATGCACAGACCGAACAGCAACTTGCCCCTGCGGACGCGATCCTGACCACGCTTTTGTCGCGCGGCTATGTCATCGTTGAAAACGAACGCACCTGGCTGGGGCGCCAGCGCATTCTGGCCGAAAAAGATGGCAAACAGCGCGAAGTGGTTTTCGTTCCCGGCACCGGGGAAATTCTGCGTGATTACTCTGCGGCCGCGCCGCCGATTACCACACCTCTGGCAAAGGATGACGGCCGCAGCCGTGGGGCGGATATCGCCACCTCTGATACCAATACAGGCGGTGTCGCTGCCGCGCCAACTGTCGGCGCGGGTGGGGCACCGCATTTTGGCGGCGTCGGAATGGCAGCACCCGCCCATATTGGGCTTCTGCCTTGAGGATCGTTGGCCAATCTCTGTCCAAGGCAGGTGCGCATTGACCCGACTTGCCGCAGTTGTCCTTTTGCTGGTGCTGCAGGCAGGCTGCGCCATGGTTTTCATGGGTGATCTCTTGCTGTCTGTGTTCGGCATCTACCCAGCCCCTCTCTCTTGGGGCATGCGTGAGTTGTTGGAGATCGGCGCGGGCGTTGGCCTGCTGCTGGGCCTTGTGCTTGGTACGCTTTTGGTTCTGCGCGCGGTGCGCGACCTCAAACGCGCCGAGGCACGGCTAGAGCGTGCATCGGCGGCCTTTGTCGATCTTTTGAACGCCCGATTTGGCCAATGGGGTCTGACCGGCGCCGAGCGGGAGGTGGCGCTGTTCGCGATCAAGGGCCTGTCCGTCCAAGAGATGGCACGGTTGCGCGAAACCTCAGAGGGCACGATCAAAGCCCAGACCGCCGCGATCTACCGCAAGGCGGGTGTCACCGGCCGACCGCAGCTTTTATCGCTGTTCATCGAGGATTTGATGGGCGCTGACCGCAGTAACCCTGCGGATTTCGAATCAGCCGCCTAGTGCCGGCTTCACCGGACCTGGCCCTGACAGCTGACTTTGGCACAGCACCATCGGCCAGATGGCCTACTTTGACCCAGACTAAGGTCCTAAACTGCGGTTTAGGCGCATGGTACCGGTGGGCTAAACCTGCCGTTTAAACCCCACGCCAATATCCCTTCTCGTTTTGATCGTGCCTGTTGAGGGGGTCGAGACCGTTCCGCACCAGCCGAACCGAAGTTTGCCTGCAAGGAACCGCCTCACACCCAGTACCGGCGTGAAAACGCCTCATTTGCCAGTACGCTGGCCCACACGGGAGACCAGACTATGAAACGCATATTTTTGATTGCAGCCCTTTTTGCCTTGCCGACCACGACGGCGCTGGCCGCCATCGACACCGACGGCCTGATCGCCGGCTATCAGTCTGAAGGCTACACCACGATCGAAGTGACCCGCGGCACCACCCAGACCAAGGTTGAGGCGATCCGCGGCACCGAAAAGCTCGAGGTTGTCTATGACAATGAAACCGGTGCGACGCTGAAAAGCGAGTTGGGTGCGCCGGAAGCCGATGACGACATTCTTCCCGGGGTTACGGTGCGCGATCGTGCCCGCGATTTCGTCGGAAATGATGATGAAGATGAAGACGGTGTTTCTGACGACGACGACGACGGCGATGATGACGGCAAAGGCCGGGGACGTGGGCGCGGCGGCGATGACGATGGCGACGATCATGACGAAGGTGATGATCACGGCGACGATGGCGCAGACCACGACAGCGGCGATGATCATGGCGGGGATGACGGCGGCGACCATGACGGCGGAGATGATAACGGCGGCGACGACGACTGATCACCAGCTTGGGCTTTTGATCCGCTCATGATATGTATCGGTCCGGTCTTGCCGGGCCGACCTTTCTTTAGGAAGATGCACGTCGGCCATGACACACACGCGCGCCTTGAACAGAAGATTTCTCCTGCTGACTGCTGTGGCTTTTGTGCTGGCAACGCCGGCACATGCCGATTTCGTTACGGCCGTGCAACGGAAACTGCAAAGTCAGGGGTTCACGGAAATATCGGTCAGCTATACCTTGCTTGGACGCAGCAGGATCATTGCGCATGGCAAGCGCGGCACGCGTGAGATCATCCTGAACCCAAAGACCGGCGAGGTGCTGCGTGATTTGTGGACATCGGCAAGTGGCGCAACAGGATTTTCGATTTTCGGATCGGACACCGAAGAAGATGAAAGCGAAGACGCCGGGGATGACGGCGATGACGATGGCGGCAAAGGTCGCGGTCGGGGCCGGAGTGGCGATGAAGGAGAAGGCGAGTCTGACGATTCGGGCAGCGATAGCGAATCGGACAGTGACGGTCATTCCGGTGGGGATGGAGATTCAGGTGGGGATGACAATGACTGACCCCGGTTCAAAAAGGGTGCCTGCCTGATGCGCCGACAAATTGCCTTGATCACAATTTTATTGCTGCAAGTCCTTTCCGCCGTCTTTTTCGTGGCCGACATTGCCTCGTCTTACGTCAGCCTGTGGTCTGCGCCCCTGTCTTGGGAAATGCGTGAATACCTTGAGATTTTCGCCGCCCTTGGCCTGACGCTGGGGGTTGGTTTTGGCATCTGGGTGCTGCGGCGCACCATGCGGGAACGCAATATGGCGCAGGAACGGCTACGCCGCGCGTCAGGGGCCTTCATGAACCTTCTCGAAGAACGCTTCGCCGAATGGGGGCTGACGCCGGCCGAAAAGGATGTGGCGCTTTTTGCCATCAAAGGGCTGGCAACGCCGGAAATCGCGGCCCTGCGGTCCACCTCGGAAGGTACGGTCAAGGCCCAGACCAACGCGATCTATCGCAAGGCGGGGGTCACCGGACGTTCGCAACTTCTATCGCTGTTCATCGAAGATCTGATGCGGGAAGACAGCGGCTTGCGACTTGGCGCACCCGATCAATCAGCTGCGTAAAGCCGCAGAACGGCCAGAGGAACAACCTCCAGCGTTGCCTGATGTGTCGCGGCCAGATGCACCTGCGGCGCGGCACTTTCTTCATGCGCCTGCAAGAAGCGGGCCGCACACAGGCACCACCGATCCCCGGGCTTCAACCCGGGGAACCCAAATTCTGGGCGCGGCGTGGACAGGTCATTGCCAAGATATTTCGACAAGGCCAGAAATTCGGCCGCCATGACGGCGCAGACCGTGTGCTGGCCGCGATCTTCTGGCCCGGTATCGCAGCAGCCATTGCGATAAAATCCGGTCACCGGGGCCGTGGAACAAGGTTCAAGTTCACCGCCCAGAACATTTACCGATGGCGCGCGCATTTCTTTCCCCTTGAGCCGGAATTTCGAGGCTGGTCCTGATCTCATACGCATCCTAAGCTGACGGCTGTGATCGGCAAGTGAAAGGGTAAGCGGTTGGACGGTATTCTGGTCTTGGCGATTCTGGCGGTCATGGCGATCCCGGTCGCGATCTTGGTGCTGTTTGTTCAAATGGCTGGGCTGCGCGCCCGGATCCGCACCTTGGAATCCAAGCTGGCCAACCGCCCCGATCCCGTAGCCCCGCCGGTGGCGACCATGGCCGAGGCCGTTTCGGCGCCACCCTCGCTGCCAATCCCCACGGACGCCGTGGCGCCCCGCGTGCCATCCGAACCCCAGACCGTGACGCCGCCGCCCCTGCCGCCCAGCGCCGCGCAGGACCGACCGCTGGTGATGCGCCCGGATCGGTTTGCCGCCCTTGCCCGCTGGCTGCGCGACAACTGGGTTTACGCGATTTCTGCCGCGTCCTTGGGGCTGGCCGGGATATTCTTTGTCCAATACGGCATGGAGCGCGGGCTTTTGCCCCCCGGCCTGCGGGTGCTGGCAGCACTTGCCTTTGGGGCGGCGCTGGTGGCCGCGGGCGAAACCTTGCGCCGCCGTCATGGCGATGAGGGCGGTGCCGCCACGGCCACGCTGCCTTCGGTGTTTTCCGGTGCGGGGATTGTCACGCTGTTTGCAGCCATTCTTGCCGCGCGCCAACTGTACGGGCTGATCGGGCCGCAAATGGCCTTTGCCGGGCATTTGGCAACTGCGGTTCTGGCCTTGGTGATCGGCTGGTTTTCTGGCCCGCTCCTTGTGGCGGTCAGCCTGGCCGGGGCCTTTGCCGCCCCATTTATCGCGGGGGGGGCGTCGCAGAACATCGACTGGCTTTACGGCTATTTTGCGCTGATCGCGGCGCTTGGGCTTGGGGTGGATGCGGTGCGCCGGTGGGCCTGGGTGTCAGTTCTGGCGCTGGTCTTGGGATATGGCGGGGGTCTGTTGACGCAATTGGGCGGCGGCGGCGATGCGGGCTGGATCTTGCAATTGCTGGCCATGGTGATGTTGACCGCCACCCTGCCAGAGTTGCGCCTGATCCCGACGCAGGCCGGGCCTGCCACCCTTCCCGCGCTTTTGATGAAAGGCAAAGCCGGTTGGCCGGTCTTTCCGGTGCGTCTGGTGCTGGGGGCAACCGTGACTTCCAGTCTGGGCCTTTGCGTCGCGACCACAAGCAACACCGACATGGCCCTTCTGGCACTCGCCGGATTGACCGTTCTGGCCTTGGCCTTCCTTTTCTGGGCCGAAAAGGCCGAGGGATTGGCCGATATGGCCCTTTTGCCCGCTGTGGCGTTTCTGGCGGTCCTTGCGATCCTTGGCGAAACGCGCGCAGCAATTTGGGCCGAACATGCGACCAAGGCCATTGCCTTGCGCGGCCCCGAAACCGCGCCGTCGCGGATTGCCTCGACACTGCTTGTCATGGCGACGCTCATCAGCCTTGGTGCGGCCTATCGTGCGCTCCGGCCCGGTCGTTGGGGTCTGCCCTTTGCCTTGGGCGGGGCGCTGATCGCCCCCCTTGCCGCCGTGGTGCTGGAGATCTGGTGGCAACCGGCACTGGTACTTGGCGCCTATGCTTGGGCACTGCATATCATCGCGCTGGCCGCGCTGATGACAGGATTTGCGCTGCAACTGGGCAAGGCCGACGCCCCCGCGATGCGCCGCGCCGCCCATGCCACGTTGTCGGCCTTGGCGCTGATCGCACTTGCCCTGTTTGTGCTGACCACGAAAACGGCGCTGACGCTGGCCCTTGCGGTGCTGCTAACGGCTTCTGCCGCCCTTGACCGCCGGTTCCGCCTGCCGGAAATGAGCCTGTTTCTACAGGCTGGCACGGCCGTTCTGGGGTATCGGCTGTTGGCCGATCCGGGGCTGTCCTGGGCCTTGCAGGCCCCCCTGGCGCAGCTCTTGCTGGCGTTTGGCAGCACCATTGCCGCGATGCTGGCGGCCCTTTGGCTGTTGCAGCCGCTGGAGCGCCCCGTCGCCCGGGCCGTCGCCGAAAGCGCGGCTGCCGGGTTGACGGCCATCTTGGCCAATGTGCTGATTGCCCGCGCGCTGGAGCCACCGCTCCCCCTCACGGATACCGCGACCTATGTGCCGCAAACCCCGCCGATGGAAACCCATTGGGGTCTGACGCTGAACGCGCTGCCTTGGGCGATCTTTGCACTGATGCAACTGTGGCGCGCGCGGCAGGCCAGCCCCTTGCAAACCCTGCGCCGGGCGTTGGCGGGCCTTGGCGGCGTGATTGCGGCTGCGGGACTGGCCAGTGCAGCAACACTTGGAAACCCGCTTTTCGGCTGGACTGCGGATGATCTGGGTGCGCGGGTCAAAGGCCCGCTGGTGCTGGACACGCTGGCTTTGGCCTATGCCGTACCGGGGCTTTTGCTTTTGGTGGTGGCGTGGACTTGGGCGGATCTCGATCGGCGCCTGCGACTGGGCTTGGTCTGCGCGGGCGCGGCGCTGACCGCACTTTATACCGGCCTTGAAATCCGCCGCGTCTGGCAGGGCGATTTCCTCGGCGGCCCCAGCGTGACGCAAGCAGAGCTTTATACCTATACGCTGGCGCTGATGCTGCTTGGGGCGGGGCTTCTTTATCAGGCAATTGCCCGGCGATCTGACATGCTGCGCCGTCTGGCGATGGCGGTCATCGGGCTGGTGGTGGCCAAGGTCTTCCTGCTCGACGCCTCGGGCCTGACGGGGCTGACGCGGGTGGTCAGCTTTGCCGGGCTTGGCCTGTCGTTGGCGGGGCTGGCATGGCTGAACCGCTGGGCGGAACGGAGGTCATGACCCCGGGCGGCTTGACTTTCGTCGCAATTGCCCCCATCTGACCCTCACGCCCATCCATCCGGTCCCGCGTGAGGACAAGGGGATGCCGGGCGAGGTTCCCCCTTCACGCAAGGTAACCCTTCCCACACGGCCAAACCGCAAGATGCGGTGGGGCGAGTGTCGGTTGCCTATTATGAAGAACGGACCGTTCAAATGACGACTTTTGCCGATCTCGGCCTTTCGCCTTCCATCCTGAAGGCACTGGAAAAAACCAAACTGCAGACACCCACGCCGATTCAGGCGCAGGCCATTCCCCACATCATGAAGGGTGCCGACCTGATGGGTCTGGCCCAAACCGGCACCGGCAAGACGGCCGCCTTTGGCTTGCCCTTGCTGCACCGCATCCTTGACCTTGGCCACCCGCCGGGGCCGAAACATGTCCGCGCCCTGATCCTTGCGCCGACGCGCGAACTGATCATCCAGATCAAGGACAATCTGGAAGTCTTCACCAAAGGAACGGCCGTGAAGGTCACCATGGTGGTGGGCGGCGCCTCTGTTCTGAAACAGGCGCAAGCCCTGTCGCGCGGCAGCGATGTGCTGGTCGCCACCCCCGGCCGTCTGATCGACCACTTGGAACAGGGCAACGTCAGCCTTGAAAAATGCGGCTATCTGGTGCTGGACGAGGCCGACCACATGCTCGACATGGGGTTCATCCATTCCCTGCGCAAGATTGCCAAGCACATTCCGCAACGCCGCCAGACGCTGCTGTTCTCGGCCACCATGCCGAAAGACATCGAGGAAATCGCCGACACCTACCTGCGCAATCCGGTGCGTGTGCAGGTTTCCACCCCCGGCAAACCGGCTGAAAAAATCACCCAAGGCGTGCATTACATTCCGATGGGCGACAAGGCCAAGCTGTTGGAAGAATACCTGAAAAAGCACCCGACCGAACAGGCGCTGGTCTTTGGCCGCACCAAGCATGGGTCGGAAAAGCTGATGAAGCTGTTGGTATCTTGGGGCTTCAAGGCAGGCTCCATCCACGGCAACAAAAGCCAAAACCAGCGCGAGCGCACCTTGGCCGAATTCAAGTCGGGCGATCTGGATATTCTGGTGGCAACGGATGTGGCCGCACGTGGCATCGACATTCCGACGGTCCGCCACGTCTACAACTTTGACATGCCGAACGTGCCGGAAAACTACGTCCACCGCATCGGCCGCACCGCGCGCGCCGGGGCCGATGGTACCGCAGTTGCCTTCTGCTCGCCCGCCGAGATGGACGAACTCAAAGCCGTTGAAAAGCTGCTGAAAAAGCCGATCCCGGTTCTGGGTGGGGCACCTTGGGCCGCCGACATCGTTGCAGCCACGCCAAAGCCCGGCCAAAACCGCGGCCAGCGCCCCGGTGCGCGCACCGGCGGACAGAAAAAGGGCAGCCAACCGCCTGCCTCGAAATCCGCAGGCCCGCGCCCGGCCGCCAAGCCTGGCGCCCGCCCGCAAGGCAGCCGTCCGCAGGCCAGCAAACCCCTCGGCGGCAGCCAAGCGCCCCGCCGCGACGGCGCACGGCCAAAGCCGCGTCAGGCCTAAGAAACAACGGAAAAGGGCGGGGAAATCCCGCCCTATTTCGCCTCTTCTTCCAGATTCAGCTTCATATCCAGAAGCACCTGCTGCAAGGCCAGCGTTTCGCGCAAAAGCCGTTTGGCCTCGTTGATGGAAATCTTGCCATCCCCAATTGCCGAATTGTATTCGCTCATCAGCACGGCAAAACGCTGCGCCAAAGCCACCACATCCTGATTGACCCCCGATGACTGGGCGTTGCGCTTTTCTGCATCATACGACAGCGTGATGCCGCGCAAATCCGACAGCGCTGCCGTCACATGCGGAAACCGCGACGCGCCTTCCAAGGCCGCGACCACGTCAATCGGCATGAAACGGTCGCCATGTTCGTCATTGTCGGAATAATAGCGACCAAGCGTCGCCTTTGATTTGCCGGTGATCTCGCAAGCCGCCTCGATCCCCACATCCTTGACCAGCGCTTCGCTGTGCTTCTTCAAATAGGTAGCAACACTCATGATCAATTACCTTTGCGCCGGGCACCACAGCGTGCCGGGGAATTCAAATAGCCTTTTCCCATTAATGTGATGGAAACCATCTGTCACGGATAAAGGTGTTCCGGGTCGTCCGGAACAGTAGTGAGTGACCAGCGTCCCCAGCGCTGGTTTGGGTGGGGGTCTGCCGTGCTTCGCCTCCGTTAGGGGTGGCCTTGGTTCACGATTACCACGGTCGCGCGGCGGACCCGTCAGCGTTAGCAAGTTTTCACACCGGAACATTATGTCCGGCTGTTACATCGTGTGCTGATGGTCCGTTGCGTCCCCCTACCCGTGTTTCCCGTAGAAACTTTTGAACCCAACAGGGCCCTTTTCGGCGGTGTCGCCTCTCTTGCAGGCAACTCTTGCCTTGGGCTACATCGGGCCATGGCAAAGCTATACTTCAATTACTCCACGATGAACGCGGGCAAGTCGACGCTGCTGCTGCAGGCCTCGCACAACTACCGCGAAGGCGGGATGGAGACCTACCTCATCACAGCCCAATTCGACGATCGCGCTGGCCAAGGCAAGATCGCCAGCCGCATCGGCATTGGTGAGGTGGCCGATACCTTTGGGCCGAACGAAGATCTGTTTGAAAAGCTGAAAACCCGCTTTGCCAAAAGCAAGGTTGCCTGCGTTTTCATCGACGAGGCGCAGTTTTTATCCCAAGACCAAGTCTGGCAACTGGCCCGCGCAGTGGATGATCTGGGCGTGCCGGTGATGGCCTATGGCCTGAGGGTCGATTTTCAGGGCAACCTGTTTCCCGGCTCCGCCGCGCTGTTGGCTTGGGCCGATGAAATGCGTGAGGTCCGCACCATCTGCCATTGCGGCAAGAAGGCGACCATGGTGGTGCGCAAAGGTCCAGACGGCAGCCCGATGCGCGACGGCGATCAGGTGGTGATCGGCGGCAATGAGACGTATCAAAGCCTGTGCCGCCGCCATTGGCGGCAAGCGGTCGGCGATTAAGCCGCCTCTTGCGCCCGCGCCCGCAGCGCGATCATCGAGCCTGCCGCAACGATCAGACCCATGCCCAGAACCGCCAGCGGCTCTAGACCGGTGCCCCAAATCATCCAGGTCCAAAAGGCCGAAGCGGGCAGAATGATATATTCCAGCACGCTGGCCCTGCTCGCATCGGTGATCTGATAGGCACGGATCATGAAACCGACGCCGATCAGGCTGCCCGCCGCCTGCACAAAGGTCCAGAAATAGAACTCGGTCGAAGGCCAGACCGGACCACGCTGCAAGAACCCGTCAGTGCCGACAGGCACCTCAAGCGGAAAGAAGGTCAGCGCCAGCATTCCGACCGCGCCAATGATCCCCAGTGCGCCGAAAAAGCCTGCCAGCAGGGTTTGCGCGCTTTCGCCCTCGCACCATTCGCGGGTGGCAATGTTGCCCATCGCATAAAGCGCGCCCGCCACGATTGGCAGCACGGCGGCCAACGAGGCCCCACCCATCGCCTCGGGCCCCAACACCAGCAGCACGCCCACAAAGCCAAGGGCCACCGCAATGATCCGCACCGGACCGATTTTGTGGCCATAGGCAAAGCGCGAAATCAGCAAAACCCAGATCGGCGCGGTGAACAGCCCCGCCGCCACCAGCGCCACATCAAGGAAAGCCAGCGCGCCAAAATAGATGACCATGGCAGACCCATGGATGGCCGATCGCGCCACCACGGCACGCCAGTTGCGCGGACGTATACGCCAGCCAAAGACCGCCGCGCCCAAGCCCAGAAGCACCGCCGTCATACAAGACCGGGTGAAGTGGAATTGCCAAAGTCCGGCCTCATCAGCGATCACCCGCACATAGTTGTCGGTAAAGCCGATGATAAAGGCATAGATCGAAATCAGCCCGGCGGCCAACAAGGTCCGGTCTTTGGTCGCGTTCACTGTGTATTCCTTCGTATTTCCTGCTTTCCCTTTGCCTGCATCCTTCGCAAACTGCCCGTCGGAAAACGACATTCTGCGTCAGGGAGAAAACACATGGGCTGGCTGGCAGACGAAAGCGGACTGGAAAAGACGGCAGCCAACTTTGCGGCCCTGACGCCACTGTCGCATCTGAAACGTGCCGCAGATATCTTTGCCCATCGCACCGCCGTGGTGTGGAAGTCGACCCGGCTCAGCTATGCCGACTATGCCGCCCGCGTCAGCCAACTGGCATCGGCCCTTGCGCTGCGGGGTATTCAGCCCGGCGATGTGGTGGCCACGCTTTTGCCCAACATCCCCGCCCAAGCCGAGGCGCATTTCGGCGTGCCGGCCTGCGGGGCAGTCCTGAACACCATCAACACCCGGTTGGACGCCGACACAGTGGCCTATATCTTTGGCCATGCCGGGGCAAAGATCCTGCTCTGCGACACTGCCTTTCTGCCTCTGGCCCAAGAGGCGATTCGCCGGATGGACGGTGCAGCGCCCGAGATCATCGAAGTGGTGGACCACGGGTTCACGGCCTCGGGTGCCTATCTGACCTATGAGGCGTTGCTTGCCAAAGGCGATCCCGCCGCTGCTTGGGCAATGCCCGAAGATGAATGGGAATCCATCGCCATCAACTACACCTCTGGCACGACAGGGCAGCCAAAGGGCGTGGTCTATCACCACCGCGGGGCCTATCTTGCGACCACGGCCAATGCCCTTGGGTGGCGGATGCAACTGTTCCCGGTTTATCTGACCATCGTGCCGCTGTTTCACTGCAATGGCTGGTGCCATACGTGGATGGTGCCGATGATGGGCGGCACGCTGGTCTGCTGCCGCGACGTGACCGCCAAGGCGATCTATGACGCGATTGCCGATGAGGGCGTCACCCATTTCGGCGGCGCGCCGATTGTTCTGAACACCGTCATCAACTGCAAGACCGAGGACCGCCGGGCGTTTTCGCATCAGGTTCAGGTCTTTACCGCAGGCGCCCCCCCGGCGGCGGCGACACTCGCCGCGTTTGAACCCTTGGGTTTCAATGTGACGCAGGTTTACGGGCTGACCGAAACCTATGGCCCGGCAACCGAATGTCTATGGCAGACGGAATGGGATGCGGCGCAGGGCGACGACCGTTCCGCGCTCAAGGCGCGAACCGGGGTGGCGATGGCCATGCTGGAAGGCGCGGAGGTGCATGACGACCACGGGCAGCCCGTAGCCCGTGACGCCGCCCACTTGGGCGAAATTGCCATGCGCGGGAATATGGTGATGAAAGGCTATTACAAGAACCCAGAAGCCACCCGCGAGGCGTTCAAGGGCGGCTGGTTCCGGTCAGGCGATATCGCGTTTCAACATCCCGACGGCTATTTGAAAATCACCGACAGGGCGAAAGACATAATCATATCGGGCGGCGAAAATGTCTCGTCGGTCGAGGTGGAAGGCGCCTTGATGCATCACCCGGCGGTCAGTCTCTGTGCCGTCGTCGCCAAACCTGACGACAAATGGGGCGAAGTGCCTTGCGCCTTTGTCGAATTGAAACCCGGTGCCTCTGCGACCGAGGCGGAGCTTATCGCCCATTGCCGCAGCCGCTTGGCGGGCTTCAAATCGCCGAAACATGTGGTCTTTACAGAATTGCCCAAGACCTCGACCGGAAAGATCCAGAAGTTCGAGTTGCGCGCGGTGGCGAAACTGCTGTCCTGATCTTAGTAGATATAGCGGATCTGTTCGGTCCAATACCGCTCCATCCGTTTGAGCGAGGTATTCATCTGGTCCATGCCGGCCGCATCAACCAAGCTGCGTTTGGCCAGTCCCTCGGCATGACGGGTGAACAGATCCGTCAGCATGCCGCGTACCCGGCGGCCTTTTTCGGTCAGGCGTACCCGCACCGAGCGGCGGTCGATCTCGGACCGCTGGTGGTGCATGTAGCCCAGTTCCACCAGCTTTTTCAGGTTATAAGACACGTTCGAGCCCTGATAATAGCCGCGCGATTTCAACTCGCCCGCCGTCACCTCATTCTCACCGATGTTGAACAGCAACAGCGCCTGAACCGAGTTGATTTCCAAAATGGCGAGCCGTTCAAATTCATCCTTGATGACATCAAGGAGGAGCCGGTGCAGTCGTTCCAACAGCGCCAAATTGTCGAGATAACCGGCCATCATGGTCTTTTGTGAACCATCCAGAACCGGGGAATGCATTGTCATGGTCAGTCTCCTGAGCAGAAAGGAATTCAGGGCGAGACTGCGCACAAAACAAAAACATACCGTAAACGTTGTCGGCAATTTTCAGGTGTTTTGACGAATTGCTGCGGCCAAGAGGCCTAAAACCACTGACCGGGCTCCATCAGGCCCAAATCCATCAACTGCTGCGAATGCCATTCGAATCGCACCGAATTGTGCCAGCGGAAATCTTGGATATCGAACATCGACCCCGCATTGCTGCGCAGGGCCTTGGCGGTGCGGAAGCTCATAACCGTGGTCGTGATGTTATTGTGCCAAGGGCAGGCGTAAGTGTTCATTTCCTCGTCATTCAGGGTGAAATCGGGGCGCAATTGCAGCCCCGGTTTGGCCTTGAACAACGCGATGCGGTCGATCTTGCGGCGCGGCGCGGGGATGTGTTCTTCAAACCGCCAGCGCAGGCCGCCAAAGAAATCCAGCTGCCGTTCCTTGGGATAGTTGTGGTTGGCCAAATCAGGCCGCCCCAGCGCGTAATAACCTGATCGGTCCATATGCGCGTGTTCCAGCGCCACTGCGTTCGGGAACCGCCCCAGATCATCGGCATAAAGATCGATGACATAGGACAGCATCGCGTCGCGGCGTTCTTCGGTGTGAAAGGTCACCAACTCGCGCACATTGCGGGCTTCGCAGAACGGGTGAAACAGATATTCGGCATTGTAGCAGTAATAGAGCCAGATGCCGGGCGCGGCCTCAATCAGCCGGTTGATCGCGGTGACCAGCGCGCCATCTTCATGCACATCATAGGTGATCCATTGCACCTTGGCCGCCAACGGTTCCGGCACGGTAACCCCTGCGGGCGCCAGCAGGATGACCTGAGGAAATCCCGCCGCCAGATGGTGGCGCAGCGTGGTGTCCACCTCGACCGGGTCTTCGGCAAAGACAACCGCCACCGGCCCTTTCGCCAGAAAGTCTTTGCCTTCGGTCAGAAATTGGTCAAGCGAAGCAAAACGCATGGCGGCCTTCAAATGGATTGTTTTGCAAATTCAAACAATGTCGCGGGCAATGCAAGCTGGCAGTCGTTGCAATTCGACAGTTTGTCGCGAACAGTCAACCGTGGCCGCAGCCTCGGGCTAGGCTTTGCCAAACAGCCGGAGATTGCCATGCCCCGTCTCGACACCCCTGCCCACAACCACGGTGGCGGCTGCCTGTGTGGCGCGGTGCGCTACCATGTCACGGGCCCGCTGCGCGAGGTGGTCTATTGCCATTGCAGCCAGTGCCGTCGCCAGTCCGGCCTTTACTTTGCCGCCACAGCGGCCGCCAAAACCGATCTGCATCTGGACCAGTCCGACAGCCTGCGCTGGTATGCGGCGTCAGATTATGCCCTGCGCGGATTTTGTGGCACCTGCGGCTCGGTTCTGTTCTGGAAGGCGCATGACGGCGCGCACATTGCCATTCTGGCCGGCAGCCTTGACGACCCGTCTACCCTGACTGCGGGTTTCCACATCTGCACCGAAGGGCGGCCGACATTCTACGCCTTGTGTGACGGGCTGCCGCAATATCCGCATGACGCCCCCGGTCTTGCCATCGCCTAAGTTGGCAATCGCATAAGCCCGCGTTGCGAAGGGCCGCGCTTTGGCTTATGGGCGAGGCCTGCGAAACAGGTGCGCCATGGCTGATCCGAAGAAGCTTTTCATCAAGACCTACGGCTGTCAGATGAACGTCTATGACAGCGAGCGCATGGCCGAGGCGATGGGCGCCGAAGGCTATGTGCTGACAGAAACCGCCGATGACGCGGATATGGTCCTGCTTAACACCTGCCACATCCGCGAAAAGGCCAGCGAAAAGCTGTTTTCTGACCTTGGCCGGTTAAAGCCGTTAAAGCAGGCCAAGCCCGATTTGAAGATCGGCGTTGCAGGCTGCGTGGCGCAGGCCGAGGGCGACGAAATTCTGCGGCGGATGCCCTTGGTGGACATCGTGGTCGGCCCTCAGGCCTATCACCGCTTGCCGGAAATGGCGCGGGCCAATGGGCAACAGGTCGATACGGATTTCCCCACGGAAATGAAGTTTGACCGTCTGCCGGAGCGCAAATCCCATCGCGGCCCGACCGCGTTTTTGACCGTGCAGGAAGGTTGCGACAAGTTCTGCGCGTTTTGCGTGGTGCCTTACACCCGCGGATCCGAAGTCAGCCGCCCCGTAGACCGCATCCTGTCCGAGGCCCGTGGGCTGGTGGAACGTGGGGTCAAGGAAATCACCCTGCTGGGCCAGAATGTGAATGCCTATCACGGGGCGGATGCGTCCGGGGACTACAGCTTGGGTCGGCTGCTGCGCGAACTGGCCCGCATCGACGGGCTGGAGCGGCTGCGCTACACCACCAGCCACCCCAATGACATGGACGATGACCTGATCGCCGCCCATGGCGATCTGCCGCAACTGATGCCCTATCTGCATTTGCCGGTGCAATCCGGGTCAGATCGTATCCTCAAGGCCATGAACCGCAAGCATACGGCGGACCAATATCTGCGCCTGATCGAGCGGATCCGTGCCGCCCGGCCCGATATCCTTCTGTCCTCGGATTTCATCGTCGGCTTCCCCGGCGAAACCGATGCCGACCATCAGGCCACGCTGGATCTGGTGCGCGCGGTGGGCTTTGGCGCCGCCTTTACCTTCAAATATTCGGCCCGCCCCGGCACGCCGGCGGCGGAAAAGCCGGAAATCGCGGCCGAAATCGCCGATCCCCGGCTCTACGAGCTGCAAGCGCTTATCACCCAGCAGCAACGCGCAGCCCAAGATGCCATGGTCGGCCGCGAAGTCGGCGTGCTTTATGAAAAGGCGGGGCGGCAGCCGGGCCAGATGGTCGGCAAGTCTGATCACCTGCATGCGGTGCATGTCGATGACCCGACGGGTCAGGTGGGCGAACTGGTCCGGGTGCGAATCTCTGCCTCGGCGACCAATTCCTTGGCGGGTCAGCGGATCGGCTGACCAAGGCGCGCAGCGCTTCTGTTTCCGCCACGGCAACGAACTTTTGCCGGGGCTGTGACATGCGTCTGAAAATCCAGAAAATCCTGCGGCAAAGTCAACCAATTAAGGAAAATCCCCTTTACTTCGCGAAAGTGCGCGGGCAAGTCTCGAAAGATAGTTTGTAACGGCCCCTGCCAGGGTCGGTCTTAAAAAAGGGGGGCTGCCGCATTGGAACGCTTGTCCAAAGCAGTGCTGGGTATGGTTGCGGGGGCGGCATTGGCCGTTTCCGGGTTTGGGGAGGCTGCCTTTGCCCACCCCTCCAAAACGCCGCATGAAGCACATCAGAACATTCCGGGGCCGCAGGTCACCGGGCAAATTCAGTGGGGCGTCTGGATTGATGACGACGGCTGCATGCACTGGTGGGCCGACGGCGGCCTTGAAGGCTATATGCTGGACCGCGTGAACCCCAAGACCGGCAAGCCCGTCTGTCTGAAACGCAACACCTGTCTGGTGGAAAACACCGACCAGCTGTTCGCCACCGACAGCCACAAGTTGACCGCCACCGGCCTGCGCCGGTTGGAAGACTTCTTCCGCAGTGCCGGGGCCTTTGGCTATGCCGTCTACGGCCATACCGACAGCCGTGCGTCGGATGAGTACAACATGCGCCTGTCGCAGCGCCGTGCCAAGGCCGTGGCCGATGTCGCCCGTGCCATGGGTGCCATGGTTGACCGCGAAATCGGCTATGGAGAGCGTAACCCGATCGCCTCGAATGCAACGGCCGCTGGCATGCAGCAAAACCGTCGTGTCGAAGTTATCTGCTACCGGTGGTGATAAAGATGATGAACCCTGTGAAAATCGCCCTCGGCCTTGTTCTGGCCAGCTCTGTTTCGGGCTGCATCGAAGGTGTCACCGCCTATAACGGCCAGCCTGACGCAGTGATTGCCACCGCCTTTGACAAGGGGCGAGACAAAGGCGTTCTGGAAGAAGGCCATGCCGCCATCGCCTATGACCCCGATGGGTGCCAAGGCTGGATCATTGACGATGGCGTGGAAGGGTATTCCGGCCGGCGCTTTGACCCGGTTTCGGGCCTTCCGGTGTGCAACAACCATTACCCGCCGGGCACGGTGCTGAAGGACTATCAGTCGCAATCGCCGGGCCTGAAAGATTATGTGCCGGGTTGGGTCCAGCCCTGACACCACGTCGTCGATTTTGACGGTTGGATTGTTGTTCCACAGGGGCCATGGCGCAAGTCATGGCCCTTTGTCTTTTTGGGGCTTCCGACCAAGAACCTGCTAGATATAGCGGCCTTGTCATGAATATTTGGCACCAATGGGTCAAATTCACAGCATGACGTCGGATTTCTCTTGCTCCGAATGTCAAACAGGACGACCATTTGCATGTGTCCCTCTGCCAATAAGGAGACCCCATTGGGCATCAGCGCGCTGACCCCCCCGTCCCGCCCCGAGGATGTTGTCGAAACCATTCTCGAATTTCCCGACAACCGTCTGCTGATCGGCCTCTGCGGCGAGTTTGACCGCAATCTGGCGCAGATCGAACATCAGATGGGCGTGCATGTGCTTCGGCGCGGCAATCGGCTTTCGGTCATCGGCGACAGTCAGGCGCGCGAACAGGTTGCCGCCGTGCTGCGCGGGCTTTACGCCCGACTAGAGGCAGGACGCTCGGTGAACGCTGGTGACATTGATGGCGCGATCCGGATGGGGCAGCCCATGCCCGACACGGCCCGTACCACCAGCTTGGGGGCCGATGGCCAACAGATCGAGATGTTCTCGGCCAATGGCATGGAGTTGCGCACCCGCAAAAAAGCGGTGGAGCCGCGGACCGAGGCGCAAAAAGACTATGTGAAGAACCTGTTCCAGAATGAATTGGGCTTCGGCATCGGTCCGGCAGGCACCGGCAAGACCTATCTGGCCGTTGCGGTCGGGGTGACGATGCTGATCTCTGGGGCGGTGGACAAGATCATCCTGTCCCGCCCGGCCGTCGAGGCGGGGGAGCGGCTTGGCTTTCTGCCCGGCGACATGAAGGAAAAAGTCGATCCCTATATGCAGCCGCTTTATGACGCGCTGAACGACTTTTTGCCCTCAAAGCAGGTGCAAAAACTGATGGAGGAAAAGCGCATCGAAATCGCGCCGCTGGCCTTCATGCGTGGGCGTACCCTGTCAAACGCCTTTGTGGTCTTGGACGAGGCGCAGAACGCCACCACCATGCAGATGAAAATGTTCCTGACCCGTCTGGGCGAAGGCAGCCGCATGGTCATCACCGGCGACCGCACGCAGGTTGACCTGCCGCGCGGCGTCGCCTCGGGGTTGGCCGATGCAGAACGCATCCTGAAAGGGGTGAAGGGCGTGTCGTTCAACTACTTCACCTCGAAGGATGTGGTGCGCCACCCGCTGGTTGCCCGTGTGATCGAGGCCTATGAAAAGGACGAAGCGCAATCTGGTTGAACTTGGGCGGCGCGGCAGGCCCGACGGCTTGCCGCGCCGCACATTCATCGCTAGTCAGCGCAACCATGGAACCGTTGGTTGATATTGTCATCGAAGATGACCGCTGGGAGGCCTTTGGCCTTGAACCCTTGGCCGATCGCGCCATCCGGGCAGCCATGGCCGAGTTGGACCTTGCGCCCGAGGGCTTCACGCTGTGCCTGATGGGCTGCGATGACAATCGTATCCTAGAGCTGAACGGTGATTTTCGCGGCAAGGCGAAGCCCACCAATGTCCTAAGCTGGCCATCGGAGGAACGCGGGGCAGAGGTCGAAGGCGAACGGCCGGACGCGCCCGAAGCCGGAGAAGAGGGCGATCCCGAATCGCTTGGCGACATTGCGATGTCCTATGACACCTGCGCGGCCGAGGCCGCTCAGGCAGAAAAGCCCATGGCCGACCACGTCACCCATCTGGTGGTGCATGGTTTTCTGCATCTCTTAGGCTATGACCACATCCGCGACGGCGATGCCACGCTGATGGAAGCGACCGAAGTGCGCATACTTGCGCGTCTGGGTCTTTCTGACCCATATTGAACAGGTCCGACAGCTTGGTCGGCGATTTGGGACAAAGGACCGATGGGCAGTAGCAACGACGACTCTCCGGCGGCGCAAGGCGCGCGGCAGGATGGTGAAGACGACGGAACCGATCAGGGACCACGGACTTTTCTTGGGCGGATCTTCAGCGCCTTTTCTCCCTCTGACAGCCAATCCGGCGGCGATGCGGATGCGCGCCCCAGCAGCGCAACGTCCCCCGGCACCACCCAGCTTGGCCTTGCCAATCTGCGCAAGCTGCGGGTCGATGATGTGGCCATCCCCAAGGTCGAAATTGCGGCCGTGCCTTTGGACATCGGCAAGGATGATCTGGTTGAGGCGTTTCGCCAGCACGGCTTTTCCCGGCTGCCGGTTTATAAAGGCACGCTGGACCATCCGCAGGGCTTGGTCTTGCTCAAGGATCTGGCCTTGCAGCACGGTTTTGGGGCCACCGGCCGTTTCAGCCTGAAACGCCTGCTGCGTCCGCTGCTTTACGCGCCCCCGTCGATGCCCGCCGCGACGTTGCTGCAAAAAATGCAGCGCGATCGGGTGCATATGGCTTTGGTGATTGACGAATATGGCGGCGTGGATGGCCTTGTGACCATCGAAGACCTGATCGAAACCGTGATCGGTGAGATTGACGACGAACATGACGAAGTCGAAGGCGCGCTGTGGAAAGAGGAAAAGCCCGGTGTGTTCCTGGCCCAATCCGTCGCCCCCTTGGAGGAATTCGAAGCGGCCATCGGCATGACTCTGCGCGCCGACGAAGATGACGCCGAGATTGATACCCTTGGCGGTCTTGTCTTTGTCCGTACTGGCCGGGTTCCCGCCCGCGGCGAAATCGTGCCCCATGAAAGCGGGGTTGAGTTCGAAGTGGTCGATGCCGATCCCCGGCGCATCAAACGTCTGCGCGTTCGTCTGCCCGGCGCAGGCAGCGCCAAACCGGCCGAGGCCCCCAAGGCGTGAGGCGCATCTGGCACAGCCGCCCCGCCCCGCGTCTGGCGGCGCTGACCTTTGCGGCCGGGGCCGTGGCCGCGCTTGGCCATGCGCCGCTTTACCTTTGGCCCGTGACGCTGGCCGGGTTGGCCGTGCTGACGCGTTTGGTGGCGCGGGTTGAAAACGGGGCGGGCTGGATCGGGCTGATCGGCGGGATGGGGTATGGGGCCGTCGCGCTGTCGTGGATCGTCGAACCCTTCCTGATTGAGCCGGAAACCTATGGCTGGATGGCCCCTTTCGCCTTGTTTTTCATGGCCTTGGGGCTGGGCCTTTTCTGGGCAAGTGCGGCTTGGGCGGCCCGCGTCCTGCCGTTTCGCGCGCCCGCCTTCGGCTTTGCGCTGACCCTGACGGCCGTAGAATATCTGCGCGGTCATATCCTGACAGGATTTCCTTGGGCGATGCCCGGCCATGTCTGGATTTCCACCCCTGTTGCCCAACTGGGCGCTTGGGTCGGGCCAACGGGCCTGACGTTGGGCCTGTTGCTGATCGCCGCGGGGCTGTCTGCCTTGCGCTGGCGGATGGTGTTGAGCGCGGGCGTTACACTGGCCGCCGGTTGGGCCTGCGGGCTTTGGACCCTTTCGCAGCCAATGCCCGCCGACCGACCCGCCATCTTGCGACTTGTGCAGCCCAATGCCGAACAGGCGTTGAAATGGGACCCCGATCAGGCACGCAGTTTCCTTGATCGGCTGTTGATCGCCACTGCAGCAGAACCGCGCCCCGCGCTGGTGATCTGGCCCGAAACCGCCCTGCCTTACCTCTTGGAACGCCACAGCGATCTGGCGCCCATGATCGCCGCCGCCGCGCAAGGTGTGCCCGTCGCCCTTGGCGCCCAGCGCGAAGATGGCAGCCGGTTCTGGAACAGTCTGACCGTGATCGAACCGGACGGCACCTTGGGCGCGCGGTATGACAAGCACCATCTTGTGCCCTTTGGTGAATATATCCCCTTGGGCGATCTGGCCTTTCGCCTGTTCGGCCTGCGGGCCTTTGCGGCACAGCAAGGTGCCGGCTATTCCGCTGGAGACGGCGCGAAACTGATCGACTTTGGCCCGGCAATGGGCCGCGCGCTGCCTTTGATCTGTTACGAGGCCGTGTTTCCGCAAGACGTGAATGCGGCGCCCAAACGGCCTGACTGGCTGCTGCAGATCACCAATGACGCGTGGTTCGGCACGCTGTCAGGGCCGTTTCAACACGCCGATCAGGCGCGGATGCGGGCGATCGAACAAGGGCTGCCCTTGGTACGGGTCGCCAATACCGGAGTGACGGCGGTTTATGATGCGCGGGGGCAATTGCGCGCGTCGCTGCCCTTTGGCACGCAAGGGCACCTTGATGCTGCCCTGCCCGCCCCGCTGCCCGCGACCCTGTTTGCGCGCTGGGGCGAGGCCCCGGCGTTGCTGTTGCTTGCCGGTCTCGCCCTTCTTTTGATCCGGCGACGCGCCACCAAGTATTCTTGACCTTTCGCGCCCAATCGGCGAAGGCGGACCTCAGACTGTCACAACGGCTTCCTGGCGTGGCAGGTTTTCATAACGGAGCACTTCCATGAGCAGAAAGAACTACGTTTTCACCTCGGAATCGGTATCCGAGGGGCATCCCGACAAGCTGTGCGACCGCGTGTCCGACGCTGTTCTTGACGCTTTCCTGACCGAAGAAGCGCATGCCCGCGTCGCCTGCGAAACCTTTGCCACCACGGGCCGCGTTGTGGTCGGCGGCGAGGTTGGCCTTTCGGACAAAAAGGCGCTGAAAGCCATGAAGGACCGGGTGGAGGACATCGTCCGCGCCTGCGTCAAAGACATCGGCTATGAACAGGACGAGTTTCACTGGAACACCCTGAAGGTGCAGAACTACCTGCACAGCCAATCCGCCCACATCGCCCAAGGCGTGGACCGGGACGGCGCAGGCGATCAGGGCATCATGTTCGGCTATGCTTGCCGCGAGACGCCGGAACTGATGCCGGCCCCGATCCAGTATTCTCACGCCATCCTGCGCCGTCTGGCCGAGGTGCGCAAATCTGGCCAGGAACCCACCCTGCGCCCTGACGCCAAGTCGCAACTTTCGTTGCGCTACGAGGATGGCAAGCCGGTTGAGGTCACCTCGATCGTGCTGTCGACGCAGCACGCGCTGGAAAGCCAGACCTCGGATGACATCCGCGCCATTGTGGAACCCTATATCCGCGAAGTGCTGCCGTCGGGCTGGATAACCGAGAAAACCGAATGGTGGGTGAACCCCACGGGCACCTTTGTGATCGGTGGCCCGGATGGCGATGCGGGCCTGACGGGCCGCAAGATCATCGTTGATACCTATGGCGGTGCTGCCCCCCACGGTGGCGGCGCCTTTTCCGGTAAGGATCCCACCAAGGTCGACCGCTCGGCCGCCTATGCCGCCCGCTATCTGGCTAAGAACGTCGTGGCCGCCGGATTGGCCGACCGCTGCACCTTGCAGGTCAGCTATGCCATCGGCGTGGCCAAACCGCTGTCGATCTATGTCGACACCCACGGCACCGGCACAGTCGAGGCGGAACGCATCGAACAGGCTGTGATGCAATGCATGGATCTGACCCCGCGCGGCATCCGGGAACATCTGCAACTGACGCGCCCGATCTATGCCCGCACCGCCGCCTATGGCCATTTCGGTCGCGCCCCTGAGGCCGATGGCGGCTTTTCTTGGGAAAAGACCGATCTGATCGAGGCGCTGAAAAAGGCGGTCTGATCCGCTTGGGCGGGGCAAGAGGCAGATCTGCCGCCCGCCCTTACAACCTGCTAAACTGATCCACGGCGATGCGGCCCCCGCATCGCCGTTGCCTTTGGGAGAACCCGCATGACCAAGACCGACGTTTCCGGCCTGACCCAGCTTGGCGCCGCAACCACCCTGCCCGCCTCGCCCGCCGAGGCCATTTTGGAAAAGGTGCCAGCAGGCCATGCCGGGACCCTTTATACGGTGCGCTTCACCGCGCCCGAGTTCACCTCGCTTTGCCCGATGACCGGGCAGCCCGATTTTGCCCATATCATCCTTGATTATGTGCCGCGCGACTGGCTGGTGGAATCGAAATCCCTGAAGCTTTACCTGCACAGTTTCCGCAACCACGGGGCCTTCCACGAGGATTGCTCGATCGACATCGCCAAGACGCTGGTGGCGCTTCTGGATCCGGTCTGGCTGCGGATCGGGGCCTATTGGTACCCGCGCGGCGGCATCCCGATTGACGTTTTCTGGCAAACCGGCGCACCACCCGAAGGCGTCTGGATTCCCGATCAAGGCGTTGCTCCCTATCGGGGCCGTGGCTGAGCCACTCTTGCGAGCCGCGCCGATCACGGTTAGAGGCGCGGCGTCAACCAAAGGGCCGCTCGATGTATAACCCTGCTGAACGCCGCAACTTCTATGGCCGTGTCCATGGCAAAACGCTGCGCCAAAGCCAGAAGACCTATCTGGACGAAGATCTGGCGCGGCTCAGCCTGCCCGGCGTGACCGTTGATGACAATCCGTCCCGCAGCCCATTGGACATGACCCGCTTTCACGGCAAACCGCTGTGGCTGGAGATCGGCTTTGGCGGCGGCGAGCATCTGGTGCATATGGCCGCAACCTACCCCGACGTCGAAATCATCGGCTGCGAACCCTTCGTCAATGGCATCGCGATGTTGCTGGGCAAGATTCGCCAAGCCGAAGTCACGAACCTGAGCCTGCACCCCGGCGATGTGCGCGATCTTTTCGATGTGCTGCCGGATGGCTGCC
>Ga0255092_1000175_pt1 | contig 29723 bp, 33 predicted proteins | sample Colum_Yuk_RepC_8_2_FD_188454 | JGI IMG/M metagenome (GOLD analysis project Ga0255092, IMG submission 188454) | Freshwater microbial communities from Columbia River, Oregon, United States - Colum_Yuk_RepC_8d | ecosystem: Environmental > Aquatic > Freshwater > River | place: USA: Oregon...
ATCTGGAACTGCGAATACTGGCGGCGGCGGCGGTGGCGGATCTATTGTTTCGGGTTCGACTTATGGTGGCGGTGGCACGGGCGGCTCTGGCATCGTCATCATCCGCTATCCAAACACTTATGCAAATGCAGCATCCACAACCGGCTCGCCCACCTTCACCAACACGGGCGGCTACAAGATTTACAAGTTCACGGGATCAGGGAGCATCACCTTCTAATGGCAAACTTTGCCCAGCTCGACGAAAACTACATCGTCACAGAAGTGGTCGTCGTCAACAACGAGACGATCAATGATCTCCCGTTTCCTGAGAGCGAACCAGTTGGCGTGGCGTTCCTGCAATCGCTCTTTGGTTCAACGACCATCTGGAAGCAGACCAGCTACAACGCCAACTTCCGCAAGAATTATGCAGGGATCGGCTACACCTATGACCAAGTGCTGGATGCATTCATTGCGCCGCAGCCCTATCCGTCATGGGTTTTGAACACGACCACATGCCAATGGCAGGCCCCTGTCCCGTATCCCGACGATGGAAAAATGTATATATGGGATGAGGCAACCTTGTCTTGGGTCTTGGTGGAGCAACCCTAATGGCATTCGTAACCGCTGACCGCATCGCTGACACAACGACAACAGTGGGGACTTCTCCGCTCGTTGTGTCTGGCACTGCGCCTCTTGGCAGTCGGACGTTTTCGACTGTCATGAGTGTTGGCGACACCTGCTATTATTCAGTCCAACACCAAACGATAAACGAGTGGGAAGTTGGTCTTGCCACCTACTCATCAGCTAACACGCTCACCCGTACCACCATCTACTCGTCATCCAATGCTGGTTCTGCTGTTACATTCTCGGCGGGGACTAAGGACGTTTTCATCACGATGGCGGCGGCGAGGTCTCCGCAACTGGACGCGTCAGGGAATGTCACGGCTCTTGGCATTCCAGCTTCAGCAACTTTAACAAATGCCACAGGTCTTCCTTTGACAACAGGTGTCACAGGAACTTTGCCTATCGCCAACGGCGGAACTAACCTCTCATCTGTTGGATCTGCTGGCAACGTGCTGTTCACCACCAATGGAACCGCTTGGTCATCGACTGCGAAGATCGTTCAAGCAGCATCTGTTTCACCTTCAGGAACCGCTGCCGCATCCTTTACTGGGCTGCCGTCTTGGGTAAAACGTGTGGTGTTGCAGTTCTCTGCGCTTACTAGCGCCACTGGTGGCGCGACTATGGTGGTGCAGCTTGGAACCGGCGCAACGCCGACATATACAACGTCTGGATATACGGGTACACTTGGTCTTACTTTTAACGGAACTGCCAGCGCGGCTTCTGCGCTTTCGTCTGGTTTTACCATTAACACTGGATATGCGGCCAACGCTGCAATTTATGGGACCGTCACCTTAACCAATTTGACTGGAAACACTTGGATAGGGAATATGAATTTTGGCCGTACCGGCACACTTATGTCCGGCGGCGGTGGTGGTATCATTGCCCTTGGCGCGACTTTAACCGCCGTGCAAATTTTGAGTTCTGCCAACTACAACGGCGGAACTGTCAGTATCCTGTACGAATGAGGGGCACACATGCAACGCACTGAAGTCAATGTCCAAACCGGCGAAGTCAAGATCATCCAGTTCACGCCGGAGGAAGAGGCGGCTGCGCTGGCCTATGCCGCCACCATTCAGGAGCCTGTGCCGGTGAAGCCGACGCTGGAGGAGCTTCAGGCGCAGCTTGCGGCTATCTCGGCGCAGATACAGGAACTGGCAGCCGGGTAACTTGTGACTATCTAAAAAACCCATATGATGGGTCGTACACCTGCTTCACAAGGAGTTGACCCGTCGTGGCATCCCGGCTTGGCATAGGTTCAGCACCAATCGCAAGTTTCCCCATTAGTGGGGCTATTAGCGTTGGTGGAGGGAACGCCTATACGCTCAGCGCAGAAGTAGGGACTTACACCCAGACTGGTAATCCTGTTACTTTTTCTGTTTCGGCTTCGTATACGCTCACTGCGGGAGCCGGAACTTACACCCAGACTGGCGGTCCTGTTACTTTTTTTCGTACAGTTTCCTACACACTGGTTGCCTCCGCAGGGAGCTACACTTATACCGGCAGCGCCGCTTCCCTCGCGCTTGCAAGGCAGCTCGTCGGGTCTTCGGGTCTATACAGCTATACCGGAAACGCTGCGTCCATCACCGCCACAAGACAGCTTGTCGGGTCTCCGGGCTCCTACACCTATACTGGCAGTGCAGCCTACCCTGTGGCTGCCCGACAGCTTCCTGCGTCTACAGCCTCCTACACCTACACTGGTAGCTCCGCAGCACTCCGCGCCACCAGAACAATTTCTATGTCGGCTGGAGCCTATACCTACGCGGGTATGGATATGATCCTCCGTAAGGGGTTTCTGTTTTCCACAGCCGCTGGTTCGTATTCATTAGTCGGAAACGCCGTTAATTTTCCAAGAGAATACAAATTAATATCTTCCAGCGGGCAATACTCGACTTCTGGCTCTGCCGCCACCCTGCGGGCAAACCGGCAATTTTATTTGCTTAATGCAAGTTATAGTTATGTTGGAGAATCCGCTAATCTCAGGCGCTCTATAAATATACTGGCTGACGGTACAAACTTTACCGTCTCCGGTGTTCCAGCCAATCTTATAAGACATGCAAAACTTCCAATCGAGTTTGGCTCTTACAGCGTTTCCGGTATACCTGCTCGACTCGTTTTCTCCCAGTATTTTACTGGGGACATGGAGTTTATGTATGTTCCTCAAGAACTTAACACCATAACAATACCAAAGACGCCAGAATACGATCCAGACGAGATGTTCGTCGAGCAGGAGTTGCGGACAATGGTCATCTCCGAACCTGCGGACAGAAACGCTACCTATCGAAAGACAATGGTAGTAGCGCCGGAGTGGCAGATAATGTATGTTCCTTCGAGAGATTTCACCGCTGAAGACCCTGTCCACACAGACCTTCAGGCCCAACCTAGACAGAGGGCGCTCGTATGAGGCTAGGAAGCTTTGTGAAGACTCCTGTCGAGCGTAAGCGATACGCTATCGACTACTCAGAGTGGCTGGACACGGGCGAGACACTGACGACCGTCACCTATGCCGTGTCACCAACAACCACCTCACCATTGGTCGTCGATGCCAGTTCCATAGGCAGTGGTAATACCGTCGCGGTGTTCTTCATTAACGGAGGGCTCAATGGTCGCCAGTACACTGTTGATGTTGTTGCTAATACCTCTGGTGGACAAATCAAGGAAGACACAGTCCTCTTTACAGTGCGGGATGCATGATGGATACGCAGACGCTTATCAACTTCGCCCTTGGGGCATTGCTCGCGCTGGTTGGGTGGCTTGCCCGGCAACTCTGGGAAGCTGTTGAGCGCTTGAAGGCCGACATACATCAGCTTGAGGTAGAGCTTCCAAGTCACTATGTCAGGCGCGAAGAATTTTCAGAAGGGATCAAAGAAATCAAAGACTTGTGCAGACAAATCTTTGATAAAGTAGATAGTTTAGAAAAGAGGAAGGCGGATAAATGACAACGCCGGAAGAAAGGCAGGAGAAGATCGCTCTTGAAATGGCGGCAAACGCCAGCAAGGGCGCATTGGTTGAAAAAATCACCTTTGCCGGTATTCCGATCCTGTTTTCATGCGTTGTTTATTTGATGAGTGCGCTGTCTAGCGCCAACAATGAGATCATCCAGCTAAAGTCCAAGATTGCGGTTGTTGTTAATGCCGACAACAAAGCAATCCCCCCGCAGGGGACGACCATAGATATGGCTCAAATCAGGGAGCATTTAAGCGAACAGATAAGTAAAGTTGATCGTGAAAGTGCTTTGTCTCGTGCCGCGATGACGTTAGATCGAGAAAGGTCTATGGCTGCTATTGAAAAGTCGCGGCTCGATATGGCGGCAGATGCAGCACAAGCTCGCGCCTCGATCCGTTTCGATACGATGAAGATGGTTTCGGAGTTAGATAAGCGCATCACCTTGCTTGAAAAGGGACGGTGATGGACCCGCTCACACTCCTTGCTGCAGCCAAAGCCAGTTACGAAGCCATCAAGGCTGGTATTGCCGTAGGTAAAGAGTTGCAGAGTATGGCGGCGGACATGGGTTCGCTCTTCGATAGCGTAGCTGCCATCACCCGCACCGCTGCCGATCCGAAGGGTAGCCTGATGAGCGGCAAGTCCGCGCAGCAAATTGCGATGGAAGCCTATGCCGCCAAGGCCGAAGCCGATCAGATGATGGAAGAGTTGAAGAACCATTTCATCGGAGAGTTTGGGATTGCTGCGTGGGATCAAGTGCTTAGCCACACCACGCAGATCAAGAAAGACATGCGCGCCGCAGCTCTTGAGGCTCAGAAGGAGCAAGAAGAACTTATGCAGGCCGTGATGACATGGGGGTCAGTATTCCTTGCGCTGGTTTTGGTTATTGTTTGCATTGTCCTTCTGGTCATCAGCTTTGTCACTCGATAGGAGTTACGCCATGCACATGAGTCAAGGTGGGTTGGACAACCTGCTCAAGAAGTTCGAAGGCTGCAAACTTAAAGCTTATCGCTGCCCCGCAGGCGTCTGCACGATTGGCTACGGCCATACTTCCGCCGCAGGGATGCCTCAGGTTACGGACGGGATGACCATTACGCAGGCTCGCGCTGAAGAAATTCTTCGCGTAGATATTGTTAAGTATGAGCGTGCTGTGGATGATTTGGTTAAGGTTGAACTAACCCAAAACCAGTTCGACGTGCTCGTCGATTTTGCCTACAACGCTGGTATTGGTAACCTGAAGTCCTCTACCTTACTCAAAAAGGTAAATGCCGGTAAGTTCGATGACGTCCCAGCGGAACTGATGAAGTGGACGAAGGGCGGCGGTAAAGTCCTTCCCGGATTGGTTCGTAGGCGGCAGGCTGCAGTGGACTGGTGGAATGCAAGTGAGGCCCTCGCAGATGACCATCCAGACCACCGTGCGGAACCTGATGCTCCTCCGCAAAGAACTATGGCAGACAGCAAGCAAGGTAATGCGGCGATACTCACGGCGGGTATCGGAGGATTGGGTGTTGCTAAGGAGGTCGCTGCGCAGGCAAAGGATGCGTCTGATGTGGCGGATCAATTCGTGGGTTTACTCAGCAACCCTAACTTTATCACGATGGCTGCCGTAATAGGTCTAGGCGGAGCCATCTGGTATTGGCGTAAAAAGAACATGGATGAGCACGGTGTTTAGTATTCTACTCACCCCGCTTGGCCGCGCCGCCGCCGTTGTGATTGTCCTCACACTGGCGTTTGGCGGGCTTTATGTTAAGATCAGGTCAGACGCGATTGCCGAAGTTCAGGCCAAGGCGACGGCTGATGCTCTAGGGAGAGTTCAGAATGCGGTTAGGGCTGGCGATAGTGTTGACACTTCTTCTAGCGGGTTGCTCAAGGATGACGGGCACCGCCGAGACTAACCTTTCTGCATGTACCGTTTGGAGAGATATCTCTTGGTCTACCAAGGATACCCCTCAGACGATTACAGAGGTGAAGGTTAACAATGCCCGGAGAGAGGGCTACTGCAGAGGAGCTATGTGATGGCTAAAGGTAAGATGCCCTTCGGTGGCAAGATGGCGACACCCTTCGGTGGTAAGGAGAAGGGTAAGGAAGAGAAGATGGAAAAGAAGATGGGCAAGAAAGCCTATATGGCTGGAGAGGCCAAGGAGAAGAAGATGGGCGTGACCAAGATGGGCGCTTATAAGTCTGGCGGCATGGTCAAGGGCCGAAAGGGCTGCTGATGGCCAAGAACTGGATCAAGGGCGCTATTGGAAAGCCCGGCCAACTCCACAAGGACTTGGGCGTTCCTCAGGGGCAGAAAATCCCCAAAGCGCAACTTGCTGCCGCTGCTAAGAAACCCGGTAAGGTTGGGCAACGCGCCCGCCTTGCCGTCACTCTCAGCAAGATGCGCAAGGGGAAGTGACATGGCAAAATCCCCCGCCGGTTCTAAGGTAAATGCGGCTGGCAACTACACTAAACCGTCCATGCGTAAGACCTTGTTCAACAAGATCAAAGCGTCGGCGGTGCAGGGTACAGCCGCAGGACAGTGGTCGGCTCGTAAGGCTCAGCTTCTTGCAAAGCAGTACAAAGCCAAAGGCGGGGGGTACAAAGACTGATGAAGCAACCTCAGCAATCCCTTAAAGCTTGGACTGAGCAGAAATGGCGTACCAAGTCAGGTAAGCCATCTAGTCAGACTGGCGAGCGGTATCTGCCTGAGAAAGCCATCAAATCTTTAAGTCCTTCGGAATATGCAGCTACAACCGCCGCTAAGCGCGCTGGTAAGAAAGCTGGTAAACAGTTTGTGAAGCAGCCAAAGTCTATCGCGCAGAAAGTGCGGTCGTACCGTAAGGAAGGTATGTGATGGCCAAAACTCCAGCATGGCAGCGCAAGGAAGGTAAGAATCCTTCAGGTGGGCTCAACGCCAAGGGGCGCGCTGCATATAACCGAGACAACCCCGGCAAGCCCGGACTCAAGGCACCCCAGCCAGAGGGTGGTCCTCGTCGCGATAGCTTTTGCGCGAGGATGAAAGGCATGAAGAAGAAACTCACCTCAGCAAAAACCGCTAACGATCCTAACTCGCGGATCAACAAATCCTTGCGGGCTTGGAATTGCTGAGATGGCTAAACGCGATCCGCTCACCTTTCCGAAGATGAGAACATCATTTGACACGATGTATCGGACGCTCAAGGAAAGCACCAAGAAACCATTTATTGGTGTCACACAGGGAGGCTCTAGCCGGAAGTCATCAGGAGCAAGACCTGCAGCGACTGACGGCCAGCGCCGCACTTCACGTAAATAGGAGAGTATGATGGCCCGTAAACCTGCAGCGACAGAGACTGTCGTCGAGACCCCAAACGTGGTAATTCAAGAGCAGCCCGTTGAGGAAGCTCGTCCCGTATCCGCTCAAACACTTGCTGAGATGGAAGCTGGACGGGCGACACTGGCTGCCATCGCCGCCAGTTCTAAAGCGGAAACTGAAAAGTAATCAAGGGTTTATGCCATGGTTGCAATCAAGCTTAACGCATTTGGTGGAACCATACCGGCAATGGATGACCGTCTGTTGCCGGACAACATGGCCGCGACTGCTTCGGATGCTTGGTTGTACTCTGGCGTCCTTGAAGGATTTCGTTCTGCCAAATTGGTCCATACATGCGTTTCGGCTAGTACGAAGCGCGTGTATCGCATCCCAAAAGACTTTGTCGATCAAGAACATATCATCGACAGCTACTGGCTTGAGTTCCCTTACAAGAACGTGGATGTAATCCACAGCCCTACCGCCAACGATAGTTATGAGCGGTACTACTGGGCTGCAGGGGCCGGAGGCACATCGTACCCTCCAAGGTACAACACACTTGCCCGTATTGCTGCTGGTAGTTCTTCGTTCTTGCTGGGGGTTCCTGCGCCTACTGTAGCTCCGGGTGTCACACATACTGGCGGTTCTGGGTCTCCAGTTAGCCGGTCTTACGTTTATACTTGGGTGACTGCGTATGGCGAAGAAGGACCACCTAGCCCTCCTACTGTCTACTCAGCAAACTCGTCGGTTACGTGGGACATTACGCTTACAGCGCCGACCACCGCAGATACGACTGATCGCAACCTCACTAAGGTTCGCATCTACCGCACCATCACATCGTCTGCTGGCGTAGCTACTTACTTTTTAGTCACTGAGCAGGACATTACGGACACGACTTACGCCGACGCCAATGCTGACTCCGCCATCTCTGGCAATAACCAACTGCAAAGCACCACTTGGACCGCGCCTCCGGCAGACCTCAGGGGTATGGTGTCGATGGCTAACGGTATGGTTATTGGATGGAGAGATAACGAAATCTGGTACGCGGAGCCGTACCGTCCCCATGCATGGCCAGCACTCTATACCCTGTCCACTGACTTCGAGATCGTTGGGATTGGCGTGATTGGGCAGACGGCGATTATCTGCACGGAGGCGGCGACTTACGCTGCAACTGGTATTACACCATCCAACGTCACACTCTCCAAGATATCAACTAGAGACGCTTGTCTGTCTCGTGGGTCGATTGTCTCAACGCCTGACGGTGTGTTCTACGCCACGTCTCGCGGGCTGGCTCTTGCCACTGCCGGACAGGTTATTAATGCCACTGACAAATTGTTTACCAAAGATAACTGGCTAACTCTTTTAAGTGTTCCCAACCTTCGCTCCGCCCGTCTTGGTTCGGCGTATTATACCTTTGGATCAGTGACTGAGGGCGTGTTTCAGACGGATGCGTTTGAGCCTACGGCGTTCCAGCAAACAAACTTAACCGGATCATATACAGGCGGCATGATAGATGCTTCCGATAACAGAATTGGCTTTATGCCACTGACTTCTGATGACGCCACCATGAACCTGTACAACGATCCGTGGACAAATGAGGTTCTCATCCTTCGTGATGGCGCTGTTTATTGGATGGATGTTGCTGGGACTGAGCCACGGCAAGAGTATGTGTGGCGCTCAAAACGGTTCCAGCCCACAAACAAAAAGAATCTCGAAGCCATGAAGGTGTACTTCGATAACCCAGAAGGGCTGACAAGCCTTGGGAATATCAAGATATATGCCGATGGCCGTCTCGCTGCGACGAAGACACTGCTATCGTCCGGGCAGTTGATACGCCTACCGTCAGGGTTCAAAGCAGACTTCTGGCAGATTGAGATTACCACACGGGTAACCATTAGCTCCGTGCAGATGGCTTCATCTGTGAAGGAGCTTGCCAGTGTCTAGGATATTTCCATCTATCCCGGACCCAGCAGCCAACGTGCAGAGTTTGTACGACGCCGTTCGCATCATGAAGTACTCCCTTGAACTATTGACGGGTCAGTCCGGTGAGATAGCCGCAGCGCGCGTTTTTGTGCGGGCTACTGTCCCAGCCCCTCAGGCGTCCGGTGACCTGTGGATTGACACGTCTCGCAATAACAAATTACTAATGTGGGACGGGGTGGACTGGCGGACGGTGACGGTCTGATGATAGTTTTCAACAACGCTGTTTATGGCGACAGGATTGCCAAGGCGGCGGGGACTACGTTCAATCAGCGTGGCGACGTGTGTATTGCGCGTGAAGAGCGTGGTGAGTTATGGGGTGGAGCGATCTACACCGGCTACACTGGGTCAAGCGTTGGCGTCCATATGGCGGGTTTTCGGCCAGATTGGATAAACCAAGACCTGCTTTGGGTGTGCTTTCACTATCCGTTTGTGCAGCTTGGATGTTCTAAACTACTCGGTCAGGTGCCGTCTTCAAATCTGAAAGCCCTTGAGTTTGACCTAAAAATGGGGTTTATAGAAGAGACGCGCGTTAAAGACGTCTTCCCAGACGGCGACTTGGTCGTAATGTCCATGAAGAAGGAAACTTGCCGGTGGCTTAAACTCAAGCCTCGCAGTTTGAAGGAGCCAGTATAATGGGTGGCAAAAGTTCTCCTCCGCCTCCTCCCGATTACACTCCTATCGCCAACGCCTCGAAGGAGGCGGCTGAGATTTCGGCGCAAGTTGCTCGCGAACAACTTGCTTGGGCCAAAGAGCAATATGCCAGCGACAAAGGGATTACCGACCGGGTAGTTAATAAGTTTCTGGAAACGCAGGATATTAACGCGGCGACCGCTGCGGCTGACCGTGCACGTTACGAGAAGATTTACCAGCCACTCGAAGATCAGCTCGCCAAGGAGGCTGAGTCCTACGCATCTCCCGAGCGCCAAGCGCTTGAGGAGGGTCGCGCGCAGGCTGCGGTGGCTCAGCAGTTTGAGCAGGCTCGTGACTCCTCCATGCGTCAGCTTGAGAGTTTTGGCGTTGACCCGACGAGCACCAGAGCTGCTGCGCTTGATATCGGGCTTCGCGCCCAGCAGGGAGCTGCGCAGGCCGCTGCTGGTAATCAGGCGCGTCTTGCCACTGAGGCCACAGGTCGCGCTCTTCGTTCAGAGGCTATCAACGTAGGTCGTGGATACCCCGGCCAGATCGCTGGTCAGTATGGCACGGCTATTCAGGGTGGCGCAGGAGCAGCTAATACTGCGCTTGCTCAGACTGCCTCTGGCGCGCAGACTATGGGCACTGGCGCTCAATACATGGGCCTCCAAAACCAGTCACTTGGGACTTGGTCCGGTGCGCTGAACGCTGGGTATCAAAATCAGTTGGCGGCGTATAACGCAGCCAATCAGGACAGTGGGTGGGGCACAGCGCTTGGTCTTGTTGGTAGCGCAGTTCTTAAGAAATGGGCTAATGGTGGCCCAGTGGATAATGGCATGACCACTGGTGGTGGCGTGCCCGACGATGCGTCTCCCACTGGCGGCGGTGCCATTGACGATGTGCCTGCTCGCCTAACCGCTGGCGAGTTCGTCGTGCCTAAGGACGTGGCGTCTTGGAAGGGCGAGGAGTATTTTCAAAAGCTCATCGACCAGTCCCGCAAGGCCAAAGAAGGGGCGTCCGCAAAACCTGCGGTTGGATATGCTCCCGCTGAGAACCCTACATTTGTCTCGCGCCCCTCTGGCGCTCTACCGCTGAGGTAAACTATGGCTTACGCTCCTCGTCGCCGTGGCGCTGGTAAGGAAGTGCAGGCATTTGCTACCGCTTTCATGCAGGGCATGAAACTGTTCTCTGACGATGATCGTCGCAGCGGACGTTCTCGTGATCCGTACTCTGATGAAAATCTTGAAAAAGTTGACGAGCGACTTGGCAGTACAAGTGCGCTTGGTAAGCTTTTCGGGATGGGTAAGGATGAACTGACCGGCATTGATCGCGGAATTGCGGCCAGCGGTGCTAGACGCGATATCGCAATAGCGCGCGGTGACGCCCCGAGAATTAAGCAATATACTGAAGAGGGTATCTACCTTCGCAGGTTGCGGGGCGATGATGGCGGCGGTTCCAAACCCGCTGGCGCTTCCAAACCCGCTGGCGCTATCCCGTCTGTTGGGGCTAAAGATGCTGGCGAAAAGCCACAGCCTCCAGCACGGCCATCCGGACTTGGAGAACCTCCCCCTTCCAATGAACAATCTGACGCGGCGCTTAGGCAGGGTGAAGCTACTTCAGGAGCTATTCGGGATTTGCAGCGCAATAATCCTGAACTTTTCCAGAGGCAATCATACGATCCTAACTCGGCTGACCGTCAGGAAGCTGCGAAACCAGAATTTACTGAAGCGGTCCTTAGGGACAACGAAAGTATTTTTGATAGGGAAAAAGCAGACGACGAAGTGTTTGACGTTGCGCGTGGCGGGCTAATCCCGGCACTGCACGCGGCTCGTGGTATGTCTGTTCCATCCCGCACTGGGGACACTTACCAGTATGGGTATGTCGAAGACCCGAATGATGCTGGGTTTGGGGAGACTACTATTCCTGAGTCTGCTCCCAGCGCACCTACCGATGGTCCGGCTGTAGAGACGGATGAGAACGTAGCAAATCTGGGGTTGTCCAGAGACCCAGAAGAGTTAGCTGCCGCCGCCGTCCCCGCTGTCAAAGCCGGGTTAAACCGTATCCAAGCCGAGTTGACACCTTCTGGGGCAATCCCCGCGCAAGACCCTGCGTATCAAGAGAAGCTTCAGAAATTTGCTCGTGGGCAGGGACGCATGAGCGACGAAGAAATTCGTCAGCTAGATGCTATGATTGACCCAGACGGGGAACTTCCAGATGCCTCGAAGTCCGCCGCGCGCCTTGCGGCGATCTATAAGTTCTACGAAGACCGTGGTGACCCGGAGACGGCCAGCACCGCTGCCGCCCGCGTCATACTGTACAACAAGTTTGCTGCTCAGACCCGTGGGGCGATGGCTCTTCAGGCATTCAATGATGGCGACCTTGAGAGTGGCGTGCGGCTCCTTGCCGATGCGCAGAACAAGGATAATCCAGACGGTAAAACGGTTCGCGGCTCTGTAAATCCTGATGGGACAATCAACTTTGAACTTGGTTGGGACAAGCTTACAGGCTTTGAGAAGACCGGAGGTGGCCGCGCCACCAAACAAGATGCGATTCAACTAGCTCAGGCAGCAGCTTCTGGAACATTGTCGCTTAGCGAGCTTGTAGGGATGCAGCGAGCTGGGGAAGGGAGAACAAAAGGTGCTACCCCTACCGCAGCAGCGACAAATCGAGCTGCTGCTGCGGCGTCTGTGGAAAAGTTTAACGCTGCTCTTGGCGAGGTTACTACCGCTGCAAAAGCCATAGCCGCCGCGCGTGCAAGTAATGACCCGGACGCAATTAAAGCTGCAGATGACGCGCTCACCGCTGCACGCACAAAAGCTATGTCTGGTGCACCTTCAGACAACGTGCGGGCACAGCGAGAAAGAGCGGTTCGTGCGGCAATTGCACAAGCCATATCGTCTGGCGTACCCACTACAACCTCTCGCGCCCCAACATCAGTTGCCGAGCGGCAAGCTGCCGCCATTGAAGATGAAAAAGCCGCGATCCTCAAAGAGCAAGCGGCGCTTGAGTACTACAATAGGGCGGGTCGTGGAGTAAATGCGTTCGACATTTACGAGCAGGAACCCGGACCCATTGAGGCTGTGCGGACAAAGCTACAATCTCGTCTCGCGGATGTTGGGTATAGAGGGGCTAAAGATGCACCTGAAAGCGAGCAACTAGCGGAAGATCGCGCTAAGCGTTTTATGATGGCGCTTGAAGGTGGAACTGATGATAAAGGTAAAACTGTCGCTGGGTTACTAAATGAAGTACCCGTTGATGCTCGTGGGCAGAAAGACCCGACTAAAGCTCGACCTAAACTAACCTCTGAGCAACGAGATGCTTATACAGATATCTTTGCCCGCTTAGCCACAAAAAACGATGGAGTAACGCCACGTACATTAGCTTCGGTTGTGTATGACATAACCAATCCTGCAGCCGATGAAGCTGGTGGGCGGGAACGACGCATTGGCGTCGATCCAAAAACTGGCAGGGTGTCGTTTGGCGGTAAGGTATTTTACGCGGACCAACAGTCTATTGTTGAAATGATGCAGATGCGAGGTAAAGCGTTAAAAAGTATGCGCGCTCAAGAAGGACTCTCGGTAGCTAAGACTCGTGATAAAGAACTCGCAGATCAGCGCGCCATTGCCGCAGCAAATGCTAACCAACCAGCTATTGGCGGTGAATTGCGTTACCAAGCATCTGAACAAATTACAAATTTGGATAAGCAAATCTCTAGTCTGCGAGAAGGTTTAAAGAACCCAAATATGCCACCTCGTATACGCGCCGACCAACAAAATCAGATTGAAACTCTGATGCGGCAGAGAGATACTCTTAGCAATCGCCTGAGAAATAACTAACTTACGTCTGGTAGGGTAAAATGGCCGAAGACAACACTCGCTATATCCCTCAAGAGCGGCTTCTAACCCAGCGTGAAGGGGATTACGGAGAACTCACACCAGAAGATTACGAAACTTCATGGTCTGATTACCGTCGTGCTCTTGTATCTGGTGGGGCTGGGGTCGTCTCTGGCCTTGCTGGCGGTGCAGAGTATCTGACTGGTGGAGCCCTTGGCGGCGATACTCGCCGTTACTTTGGTGAGATTTCAGACGATCAGATCAAGGCGATGAGTCCTGTTGGTCGTCGCGCTATTCAGGCTGAGTTTCTTCCTGAAGAAGGTGAAGCGAGCGTATTTGACAACTTCGCATCATCGCTTGGCCTGAAGACAGTCTCAGCCTTGCCATCTCTGGTGTCTTCAATCGTCCCAGCCGGACTTGCCGTAAGAGCCCTTCAGGGTGCAAGTCTTGGTACGCGCGCCCTCGCCGGAGCAGTCACCGCTCGTGGCACTGCGGGGTTGATGGCTGGCGGCGACGTAGCTGGACAAATTTATTCAGCAGTTGAAAAGATTGAAGATAAAGACCTTCAAGAAAAATCTGACGTTTATGCCGGTTATCGGTCGATGATGTCAGAAGCAGATGCTCGTCGCCTCTACAACCAAGATGTAGCTAAAGCTGCTCCTGCTATTGCAGCTCTAATCTCTTCTGCCTTGGGCGGAGCTGAGAGCCAAGCCATATCTCGTTATGCTGGCAAGACAGCAGCGGCTGGTTTCTTCCGTGGTGTTGGCCGTGGCGCTGGAGCCGAAGCTACGCAAGAAGCTGCTGAGAGCGGGGTTGGCGAACTGCTAGCGCAACTTGCTCTGACCGATCAGAACCTCGCTCAGATGAACTGGCAGAAGATACTGTCGAAGGGCCTTGAAGGCGCTACGATTGGCGGTATCATGGGCGGCGGTGTCGGGGGTATCTCCGGCATTGGTGGCCGTCCAGATGCGGGCACTTTAACGGCTACGAGCGACCCAGAAGCTATCAAGAAACTTACGGAGGCCGAGCAGGCTCCTGAGACTGAGTCCCAAGGAGTTGTTCCGCCGAAGGGGTATGGCACTGGAACTGCCCCTGCCCCCGCTGAAGACCCGACCGCTGGCAATCCACAGTCTGCGCCCAGTGGGTCTGAGAGGCAGTACCCCAAAGGTAAGAGCCCGTCGTTTACCATCGACACGGTTCGCAGTCGTCTCGAAGCTCAGGGAATTGAGTTCCCTGAGAACCGCCTCTCCGAGATCAACGACCGCATTGCCAAAATTCGCAGGATGAAGAAAGGCGAGCGCGGTTCCCAGTTTGCCGCGTTGTTGGACGATCTATATGCGATTGGTGGTGCTGAGGGAGAAGTAGCTCCCGGCGTGTCGATCAGCGCTGGGCCAGATGCTGCGCAGGTTGCTGCGATGAATGCAGCCACCCCTGTGCAGAAGGTGCAGGGACAAAGCGCCGCAGAAGACCTTACTAAGGTCGGAGACGCTGGAAAGGCGATTGCCGACAATCTCTACTCGATGTTGTGGGAAAAAGTTCAAGTCGGTGATGTTAACGAAAACCGGCGACCGTCTGCTCTTTTACAGGCTGCTAAAGTAGTACGAGATGCTGGGGGACTTACCACTCAAGAACAATTTCGTGCTTTTGGTACGGAATATGCTAATATCAATACTAAGGGTAAAGAGTTTCAAGCATCTATGCGAGACCTTGTTTCTCGGTATTTACCTTCTCAGACTTCAGCCACACCTGTGCAGAAGGTGCAGGCTGCCCCGTCTGTGATGGCTCCTCCCACTCCCCCGCCAGTTGCTGATGCGCTTGGAAATTTGACAACTCCTCGTGCTCCTGCTCCGCCGCCTGTCCCCGCTCCCGCTCGTGGTCCAAAAGTACCCACTCCGGTCGCCACTGCGGTTGGGCGTCGTCCCGCTCAGGCTCCCGTCGATACTGGGACAAACCTTCAGCAACCCTCCGCTGATCTTCTTGCGGAACAGGAAGAGCTTATCAGTGGCCAACGCGCCGTACAGATGTTCCCTACGAACACTGCACCGCTTGATCTTCCCGAGGGCATGAAGAAAACAAAAACTCGGCGTGGCATTTTTCACTATAACCCGAACGCTACTCTCCCCGATGGCCGTAAGGTAACTGAAGGATTGATCCAACAGCTATCAGCTAAGGGCCGTGAGAACGAGCTGCTTGGTCTTGGTGACCGTAGCAAACAGGAAGTCGCGGCAGCAGCTCCGAGTGAGGGCGGCGTCACAGTCGTTAGCGAAATGACCCCCGAAGGTGCTCGCGCCAGAAGCGCAGCCACCACCGTTGCCGACGCTGAGCGTCAGGCGCAGGCTATGCGTGAGACTGCCGCGCCTGAGAACAATGTTGTTATCGAACCGTCAGAACAGGCGCTCGCTTCTCGTGTAACTCCTCCGGGTCCACGCGTCCTCGAAGATGTGAGCGAGGCTGGTCAGGCTGCAAGGGCTGCACAGGCGGAAGCCGATGCTGCCGCCGCCGCTCGCGTAGCGGAAGAGAAGAAGGCAATACTGGAGAAAGCTAAGGCGGACGAAAAAGCTGAAGCCGTCAAGGGCAAGGTCGGTAGAGAAGGAAGTCTTCGTAAACTATCCGACGACCAGCGCGAAGTAATGAAAGAGGTAGAAGCTGTAGCGTCAGACGCTTTCAGAAAGTTTTCTCCGACACCAATAGAAGATACGTTTTTTGTCGATGAAGACGCGAGTAAGTTAAGCGATCAAGACGTAGACAAAGCAAAAGCATCTATGGTTGCCCGCCTGAAGGCAATGGTGAAGGCGTATGATGATGGCATCCGTGGTCTCAAAGAGACCTACAAAGGCGTAAAATCTGCTGAGGTAATCAAACTACTCAACCCTGCGGAGCGCGGAAGTAAACAGGCTGACGAAATTGTTTTCATCCTGCGCGCTAGGCACTTTGTCAGTAAACGCGAAAAAACAAAGTCTGGCGGGGCGTTCAAGACGTTCGCTGATTTTGCTGCTAAGGAGCTTCAATATCGTGGCGGCAGAGAGTCCGCCGCTGAAGAACGTGCATTAGAAACAGCAGAACTTGCTCGCAAAGCAAAAATACCCGGACTCGCGGCTGATAAAGTTGAAGAAGGCCCTGTGACTTCACAGGTTGAAGCGCTTGTCGATACAGGCTTGTCTCCTGAAGATCGTGTGATCGCTTCTGAGGAAGCTCCCGAATTGCGGACGGAAGCGGAAGTCTATGCGGAGGGTCGCGAGCGTCCAAAGCTATTTAAAGCTCGCGCCGCCGCCGCCGCCGCTGAAGCAGCCGTAACCAGCCAAGAAGGCAAGTTCAAAGTATCTAAGCGTCCTACCTTCGCGGAAGGACGCCCTACCGTCGCGGGTAAGGTTTCACTGAAACCCAAGGCTGCTGCGGCTGTTGCTGTTGCGCAGAAGACGGAAGTGAAGGCTGCTCCCACTGCTACCCTCGGTAGTATGGTGTCCGATGCAAATGCGCTTCTGAAGCAATCCGCAGTCAATGAATATACTGGCGGTGGGTATAAGTTCGTTTACAGAAAGGGTAGCGACGAGCTGTACCTTGTCCGTTTAGAGGATGGCGGAGAAATCCTCATCGCGGAAGATGCCAGCCAAAAGCCAATCAACGTGCTTATGCGCGACATGCAGCGCGGCATTCAGACTGCTGGCGTTGATGTTGATCTCCGAGAAGCCAGCCTTCGTGGTGAGCTAGAAGGTGGAGTTTCGCAGGGGACGGCGCAGAGAACAGACGTTATCGAATCATCTAATGTTCCCATGGACGCTGGGTGGGCTGATGCTTATGCGGGGCTCGATCCTGACAGGAACATCATATATTCGGACGACACAATCGCACTAATGTCGGCACGCGCTATAAATGGGAAGACGATCTACATTCCCATCCACCGCACTGCCGGTTACGCCAAAGTGGATATTGATAAATTCGCTGGTAAGATATTTACCAAGGAACAGACTGATCGCCTCAAGGCTGCGAAGAAGGCGGACGTCGAACTTAGGGAAGCCAATCGGCCCGATAACGCAATTCGCTTCCCCAACGGCGAGTACATTGTGCCGGATAGGACTATCCGCCTTGCGGATGCTCTGAACGGACTTGATCTGTCTGGGCTTAGCGATACCTTTTCGATCATCAGAGACCGTGTCATCCGCGATGTGAAGGACGTCCCTGTCCATATCGTGTCCCCTGCGGAGATCGCAAAGGCTGCCGGTAGGTCTACGGACCTTGGGTTCTATTCCTACACGGACGCTACGGGTGAGCATATCCTCATCCGTAATGATCTGAGCACTGACAGCAATATCCACACCGTCGTCCATGAGGCGGTTCACGCGCTCGTCATACGTTCCATGAGGAACAACGTGACGCTCAATAACTTGGCGGTGGCGGTGGCCGACGAGGTCACTGCTTACTGGAAGTCCAAGAACGGCATCGACATACGCGATATGCCCTTTGCTCGTTACGCTTACACGCATGTCGATGAGTTCATGGCGGAGGCTTGGGGCAACAAGGAGTTCCAAAACCTTCTTGCGAAGACTCCGATCAGCCCAACATTGGCGGCACGCCTCGGCATTGCCGACTGGCGTAAGAGCACGATGTGGGATGCGGTCATCAAGTTCGTCCAACGCACCTTGAAACTTCCCAATGACGCTGTGTCAGCGCTTGAGGCTGTTATTCGTGTGACGGACGAGGCTGCAACCGCTCGCGCCACCCTTCCCGCTGCGACCGGACAAGGTGCTCCTCTGCAGAGCGCGAACATCACAGCGCAAGGAATTATCGGCAGCAGCGTTGATCGCAAGAATGCGTTTACTTCATGGGTCAAGCGATCGTGGGTCAAAATAATTCCCAGCACTGGCATTCGCCAACAATACTCCGACACCATTATTGGGCCTGCACTGAAGCGCGTTATAGATAGTATTGTTTCGACTGCACCACGCGCAAGACAGCTTAAAGCAGAGGGAGATAAGTTGGCTACTCGCGCTGCTGACTTATCGAACCAGTTCAAAACCGAATTTGGAAGCCTTACCCAAATCATGGAAGAGGCTCGTATGCTCGACGTTACAGTCGAAGGGCAAAACTTTTTTGAAAAAAACCCAAAAACGCAAGCTATTAAGTACTGGCAAGGGAAAGCCCGCCTTAGTAACTTACGGTCCCGTTTCTCTGTCTTGCCACCCGAACTAAAGCAACTGTATCGCGACATGGCGCAGTTCTATCGCGACAGCCATAACTACATTACCAAGGCCAGTGTCACGAGTATCCTTGAAGGTCTGCAACTTCGCCAGACACGCGGAAAAGCCAAGGGTAATGCCCTTACCGACCAGCAGATTGACGAACTTACTCAGAGGGTAATGGATCAAGAAATGACCGCAGCAGACAAGGTTCTGCTCGGAGAGACCATCTATACAGCTCTTGAAAATGCCGCCGCGTTCCACCGCGTTCGCGGTGACTACTTCCCCCTTATGCGTTACGGCAACCACCTTGTGATAACTACTGATAGAATTAAAGACACGATGGGCGGCAAACTAGAGAAGCCGGATACCGTCCTTTTTCGTAATAAGTCGAACACCGCTGCTCGCAATGCGGCTGAAAACTTTGTAGCCAATTCAGAGTTAAAAGACCTTAGTGTTAGGAAGGTCTATTTTGATAATGCTACAAACACTGAACTGGCGAATGAAGATGAGGCGAAGTCATATAACGACGTAGATGTCGGGTATCGCGTCGTTATGCAGACAAAGGGTGTATATTCTTTCGAGACCGGCACTGCTGCTGAAGCATTTTCGCGTACAAACCCTGAGGGACACGATCAAATTTCCAAACCGGAAATCCGTATAGGCTCTGAGTATCCGACGCAGGCTATGTCTGGTACGCAAGTGGCTTCGTTAATCTCCGCAATTGATAGTCGCGTTGCGAGTAAGGATATCACTAGCGGTCAAGGTGAACTTCTTAAAAGTATCATTAACCAAGCATCCATCCGTATGCTCGGCGGTAATCGCATTGCTTCTCGTCGTCTAAAGTCCCAAAAAGTAATTGGTGCGTCGAGCGATGTGTCGCGTAACCTCCTTCAATATAACGCTGCGGCGGCAAGTCATATCGCTGTGGCGGAGAACGCGCCTGTCATTCGTGACGGCCTTACTGAAATGTCGGATATACTTAAAACGTATTCCGGCAATGATCGCGCACAGTTACTCTCGGTTGTTGATGAAGTTAAGGCCCGTGTCAATGAGGGCATTATTGACCCTAATGCCCCCGGTTGGCTCATGAAAGATATCATGACCTATGCTTTCATGGCGCGGTTGTTTTCTCCTGCATACACCATCCTTCAGGGTATGCAGCCATTTATGGTGACAATACCTGCGCTCGGCAGTCGCTATGGTAACTTGGCAGCCTCGGCAGAAGTTGGCCGTGCTTACAGCGATATAGGGTTTGGTGATGTAGCTCTGCAAGGAGTCGTTAATACCGCTCGCGCTGTAAAACAGACGTTTAAGGCGTCGTTACTTAATACAGATGACATTGTCGGAAGTATGCGTAAAAAACTCTCCGCCTCACCTGATGGCGCAGATGTTTTGCGTATGATGGACGAAGCCATTCGCCTTGGTGCAATCGACGGTAATGCTGGTATCGAAGCAACCAGCGCCGCAGCCGAAGGTCGCGGAAAATACGGCCAGACTCTTGCCGGTGTTGATCGTATTGCACGCCAACTCCCGCAGATGATGGAGGCGGTTAACCGTTCTGTCTCTGGTGTCGCAGCGTATCGCCTTGCCCGTAAGAACGGTAAGACGCATGAACAAGCTACACAGTATGCAATTGATACCATCCAGAACACGCAAGGTGATTACTCGGCGGCAAACTCTCCGCGCTTCTTCAACAACCCCATCTTGCGCCCCGCGTTGATGTTTAAGAAGTACGCTCTGATGGTGACGTACCTCTTAGGAGATATGGCCTATCGGGCGTTTAACGGTGCAACCCCCGAAGAAAAGCGTATTGCCATCAAGCAGATTATGAACATCGTCGGTGTGCAGATACTCGTCGCTGGCGCGTTTTCGCTTCCCGGCCTTGAACTGTTTAAGGTTGCGTTCCTGCTTATGTCGGCGATGGGGCTTTCTGATGGGTGGGACGAGCAGGAAGACAAACTCCGTAAATTGCTCGATGACTCTGTCGGCAAATCGCTTGGCGAAATGATCTCTTCTGGGCTTTTGTCTCGGGCTTTTGGTAACGGCGTTGACCTGTCACAACGCCTGTCCCTTGCGGACATGTGGTTGTTTGGTGAGCCTAAGAGCGATAGTTCAGAAAGTATGCAGGCATACATGTTCCGGCAAGCTGTCGGCGCTCCCGGTGGTTACTTACTCGATGTGCGTGATGCGTTTATTCTCGCTACTGAAGGTGAGCTTGGTAAAGCTTTTGGTAAATTCTTACCAGTTAAGTTTCTTGGAGATTTCGCTAAAGCTGCTCATGGGTATAGTGAGAGGGAGTATCAAGTACCGGAAAAGCGCAATGTGTCCGGTCTTGGAGAGGCAGCATTTAATGTTTTAGGCTTCCGCACTGGCCGTCAGGCTGAGCTTAGTCGTGATCGTAATATCGCTAGGCGAGAGAAACAAGATAAACAGAAAGAGTTCGATAAGCTGATGAAGCAGTGGCGTACAGCCCGTAATAAAGGCGACATGGCTAAATCAATCGCTCGCAACCGTGAGTGGAATGCAAATCTTCAAAAGAATGAGTTTCGTTTGAGGCTCCCTGTAAAACCAAGAGAACTGAGGACTGCGCAATGAAGGGTAAGCGAGACCCCGTAAGCCACCGCACGCCTGAGCAGATCAGGAAGATGGATCGCGGTTACAACGCTACGCCGGAGATGGTGAAGAAGCGCACCATGAATAATCAGGCGCGCTCCATGCTTACCAAAGAGGGTAAGGTGCGTAAGGGCGATGGTAAGGATGTGGACCACAAGACGCCACTGCGGCATGGCGGTGGAAATGGTAGGTCCAACCTTCGCGTCATGGACAAGAGCAAGAACCGTGCATGGCGCAGCAGCTAACTACTGCTTTGTGTGCTGCCACGAACATGCGCCCATGTTCATGCGCCTTTCTAGGTTTGTGCTGATGGTCAGCAGCGCCGTGTTCAGTAAGAGCAGCGCCTCATCTTTTGACTCGGTCTGACAGCTCAGAAGCTCCGTTATCAGGCAAGCGGCGGAGGCTACAGCATTCTGCAGCTCTTCGCCCTCCACCGCTCTGAACAGGTCTTGGAGAATTTCTCCAACGACGTCCATGTCAATTTCTGTCATCCTCTGCCTTCTTCCTTCGCGCTGCGATCACTGAACTCTTCACCCATACAACCATATGATGCTCGGCGCAGTAGCGGGTGCGAACATCACGTCTTGGTTTGGCGCAGAAGAAATGCCCTCGTGAAGTCTCTCCAATAGACCATCGGCAGTCGCCTTCGTTGAGATCGAGCAGGTGTACGCCACCTATGTTCTCTTCCTCTGTCTCCTCCTGTACGCGCCGCTTGATGATCGACGCTTTTATGTTTCGATGTGTTTCACGGTCTAATGGGCTCTCGACTACGGCTCGTGGGGCTACTGGCCTGTGCAGTTTATCTATCTCCCCCCGCTCCTGCATCCGGTACACCTGCCCCGCAATCGTGTTGCGCGAGACGCCCAGCTCCTCTCCCATCTTCTTGAATGTCATGCCAGTGGGAAGAAGCTCTTTTATTCTCTGTGCAATGTCCATTATTCGCCCTCCAAGAATGCCGCCAGCGATGTGCCAGCCAGATGGATTTCGATGAGGTACTCGTTACTGGCGACGGCGTACTGGGTTCCGCCTCCGATACGACCAACAATGTTCTTGCTACTAAAGTCCTTCTCAAGCGCCCGCGTAAACATGTGCCGCGAGTATCCCTTTTCTTTCAGCCAGTCCGAGAAGTGCGTCGATGATATCCGCATGATCTTGCTGTTGACCGCGATGTGGACGTAGACGTCTTCAAGTTTACTGGCGTCCCGCACCACCTTGACTGCGTCCTTGGCGGGGCGACCCTTGGCGATGAGGATAATATCCGTCCAGAGGGTATGTCTAGCGCGCATGGCGTTGAGGTACTGGGCCAGCACGTTCTCGACGTTGGTGACGTTGGCCATGTCGTTAGGCTGCGCCTTGATCTGCTCCCGCATACCCTGCAGGGTACGCAGCATGAACTGCTTCAGCTCGTCCTCGTCGATGGCGGTGAACCCCAGCCGGTTGGCGTAGCGAGCCCCCATGCAGATGATGGTGATGGCGGCGGTCCAGAACCGCTCATCGTTCTGCGCCTTGACCTCGATGCTGATCTGCTTGCGGAACTCCGCGACGTCGATCTCGACCTGCTCGAAGTTCTCCCCGAGGAACTGCGCATACTGGAGCCCTACGTGCCCGTAGTTATCGTGCAGCTTGGACAGTATCTGGTCCGCCTCAGCCCCCTCGATCTGCCCCTTCATCCCGCGCTCCACCTCGTATTCGAAGGTGCGGAACACGCCAGCGGTGGTCATCTTCGTGCGGTTAACCACATAGTCTATGATACTTTCGTTGGATGCGGAGACGAGCATCGTCTGCCATGTGCCGACGCTGCGCTGCGTCACATCCGACGACATGCGGGAGCGCTCCTTACCCGAGGTGAGTTGGAACATCAGGTTGACGAACTTCCTCGTATCGTCTTCCGTCTTCAACTCGTCCCAATACAGCGGCAGGGACCTGATCTGTCCGATCTTGTTGAGCACCGACAACTGGGTGTCAGAGAGCCCCTGCATGGCCTTTATAGGGTCACCCCACACCGCCTGCGCCACCTTGAGGGCGGTTGTCTTGCCGATACCTGATGCTGCCGAGTATGTTGACATCATCAGACCGGACTGGCCTGTGAACCGCACGAGAGGCGCTCCAAACGCTGATGCGATGATTGCATTCAGGGCTGGTCGCTCTTGGTCGGTGATCAGCTCCGCAGCATTCTTCCAAGCGTCCGCGTCACCCGTTGGGGTATAACTCGCTGCGATGACTTGGTCGCCCACGGCGGATGGTCTGGCCCCAGCGGGGGTCCATATCTGACCGCCGTAGATGAAACCCTCGATCTTGCCTGACTTGATGTTCCACCCAAACGGGGCGGAGTTGACGATGCTGCTCTGTGCCGCCTGCAGTTTCTGTATCCAGCTCACGATAAACTCCTCAAACATCTGTGATGCACGTCCCGGCAGTAGCGCCAGCCCTTGCCTGCTCAGTGTCGATCTGCATCCACCCTGTGTCAGTGCGTCTGCGAACGGCATGGCGATCTGCTGGCTGCTGCCCTTGTGTGCTGTCGTTGTGAAATTCAAAATCCATGGGTTCTTCTGGAGCCATGGGTCTGTCATGGGGTAGGTCAGTACTGGGATAAGTTCGTTCGACCCGTCCTGCTGCACGATGATCTTATGCACGATGCCATCGGGGTCACGCATGTACCCGTTGGGTATGTCCCAGTTCTGGGGTTGTGGTGTTGTTATGGTTTTATGGGGCTTGGCCACGAAGTGGAATGGCGTCTTACCCTTGCCAGCGTGCGGACATGTAGAGCAGGCTGATGCACCCGTGGCGGAGATCGTGCGACACCCCGGCCACCCCAGTCCCTTCTCATCCTTGTCCTTCTGCTTGCGCTCGAACAGTTCGTTGGTGCTCTCGAACGAGTATCCGGGATGCTGGTTCGCCATGCGGTGGGCGTTGGCGTTGTCGTCTTCGCAGAACGTGGCGATGAGCGTCGTCAGGTTCCACAGAGGGTTTGTGAAGTCCTTACCTCCCGTGGCAAGGGCTTCGCTGACGAAGGGACAAGCCTCGGCCAGACGGGCGATATTCGCTGGCTCTGCGCGGGTGCTCTCGATACCTGCGGACAATTCGTCGTTCACATTTACGAGAGGTGTGCGAAGCGGCAGTGGAGGTGCCTCAGCCGCGTCGATGAACGGCGACAGGGCTGCGGTGATGCGCTCCACCGAGTAGTCGAAGTCCAGCCGTGACCCAGCCAGCCGCACGGGGCGAGGCTTATCCTGCTTGCGGTTGAAGGTGTCTGGGATACGCAGGATGCGGGCGCTGTCTATCGTGCATTGTGTATCGCACTTGAGCCCGTGCTTCTTAGTGGCTTCCGCCAGCGCCATCGCGAGCGGCTTCCATTCGAGCGGCATGAGTGCGCGATCAAGCGTCCAGTAGACATGCAGACCACCACCGGACGCGACGTGCATCGTCGGCCTCGGCATACCAGACGCGGTAAGGAACTCTGACAGGGCTGCCACAGCGGCTTTCTGGTCAGGGTATCCGTTCGGACCAGCCTTGCAGTCTATGTCCAGAAACAGCGCCTTGAGGGCCACGGCGTTCGCCTGCGAGCGGATGGGTATGTAGAAGGTAAAGCCCTTGGCCTTGGAAGTCTTCTGCTGCGCCTGTGCCTGCGACGACATACATACGTAGATATCGCGTGTGTCCTCGCCTTTCAGAGCGAACTCTATCGCCTTGATCGCTTCGTTGAGGGACTTACATGCACGACCGCCCCAGCCGGGGCGATCATATTTCTCTGATACGAACGTCCAGTGGACGTTGATGTACGCGGGCGCGTCACCCTCAAGGGGCCACGGAACGACACGCGCTAGGTATTCGCGGGCATGGTCAAATGTCACGGCAGGCTCATCGGGTGGGTGGGTCGAGCTTTCGCCCGACCCGTTGCTACAACTTATTTAGGAAGCAGGCTATCGAGCTGAGCATCAAGCTCGTCGTCGAAGCTAGACGGTGCCTCTCCTTCGTCCTCGTCCTCAACAGGCGGCGGGGGCGGGGCTGCAGCTTTCTTCTTGTACTCACGCTTGGGAGCGGGCTCCTTGATCTCGCCCGTCTCTGGATCGTGGGCCGGAGCTTTAACCTCAGCAGGCTTGGCGATCTGCGGCGGCTGCTCAAACACCGCTGCAGGGGTAGGTGCGGGTTGGTCCGTAGCAACCTCCGACTCAGAGAGAATACGCCCGACACGGGGGTCTTCGCGCAATGCGATGATCTGGTCAGCCTCGGCGTCTGTGAGCGGACGGATGGCGTTGAACACAAACTTCGGGAACGCCTCCTTGGTGTCGAAGGAGATGCGTGTACCAATCGCATAGTATGGGTAACCCATCGACCCCATCTTCTGACCGTACTGCGCCAAGTCTTGGAGGGATGCTGCAGGGATACGCAGCAGCATGGGTCCGCCATAGACCTCGTTGGTCAGATCAGCCAACGGCACAACAACCGCACGCTTGCTGTCAGAGCACGCCTTGCCGGGCTTACCAGCCGGAGTAATGCGCGACCCCCAAGCATTCATGGGGCAGGCTGCGCAGGTGTTGGACTGCTTGGCCTTGGAGTTGATATCCGGCGTGACGCCATTGTTCGAGTAGCAGTCAGGGCTCTCGGTCGATCCCTCCTTGTACCCGTCCTTGTAGAATATCTTGCTGAGGTGCCCCGCAGCTTTGAGGATGACGACCTCGATGGATGAGCGCGGACCATCTCCGTCCTCGCGCATGAGGTTGGTCTCCTCACCACGGAACTTGGTGCGCCACACCTTGCCGCGATAGCTGATGATGCCGTAGCCAGTCGAGACGCCAGCCGAGAGATCATCTTCAACTTTTTGATTGGCGAAGCGGGTGGACACTGCGCCGAAGTTATTGGGTACTACGATATTAGACATGTGTGCTCCTTACTTGCGGCGAACGCCGACGACATAGGTAGTTGAGAAATTAACTCCGGGAGGCGGAGCGTTGTTCTCTTCGATAAAGTCAGAAACGGCAGTGACGTTGGCTTTGCGGTCCAACAAGTCCCAAGCTTCGCTCCCGATCACGTACCGCATGAAAGCGTCAGGGTCAGCGAGGGACGCCGCCTTCTTCTCGGTGCGGTACACGGTGCCAGTGTCAGTGCGGACACTTTCTCCGTTGATTGTGTTGAGGTGGTCGAGGAGCACGGAGTTAAGCTTATCAAGCATCTCCTTGTATGGCTTCATCGCCGCCTTGTGTTCATCCTCCTTGGTCTTAATCAAATCACGAAGTCGCACATATTGGTCTACGCGCTTACTAATGTCTACAGTGGGTGGGTGTTCCATTGGTTACTCCTTGCTTGCTTCCTCGAACAGTTCGAGAAACTTCTCCTGCACGCGCTGTTTCTTTTGGAGCAGCGCGTAGATTTTCTTCTCCACCGGGGTGGACTGCAGATGCAACAAAAGCTGCTTGTGCTTCTGTCCAACGCGGCGGATGCGGTGGTTCGCCTGATCGTAAATCTCAAGAGAGGTGACGGGTGCGAACCATATAATCGTATCAGCAGCGGTCAGCGTAATACCGTGCGCCAAGCACTGCGGATGAGCGACTATAACTCTGTATTTGTTGGTGTTCTGGAACAGGTTAAACACCTGCGCCCGGTCATTGGCTGGGGTGTCGCCAGACACTACAGCGTGCTCGATACCCTCTTGGGTAAGCGCATCGCTGATGCCACCCAGAGCATGTTTAAATGGTGCGAAGACAAGCACCTTGCGGTCTGTGGCGTTGATGGCGTCCAGCAAGGCTGTGACGCGGCTGTCGTTATCCAGCGAGACGGTCGAACCGTCCGATGAGTAGACCCAGCCAGTCGAGACCTGCAGCAGCTTCATCATGACCGCGCCAGCATTTGCTGCCGTGATCTCCTTGGCCAGCACGGCTGCGTGGGCATGATCCAGCAGCGCCTTGTAGACCTTGGCCTGCTTGGAGCCTAGCTCAACATCTACGAAACGCTCTACGCATTCGGGTAACTCGACAACGTCATCGAGGGTGTACCGCACCGCTGGCTGCATGGCGGCGAAGGCTCTTTCTACCGCATCCGGTTTGGGAGCCCATTTGAACTGGGTGATCCTGTGCATGAGTTCTTCGCGAAACCTGCTGAAAAACTTAGGCACGTTGTTGGGCGTGACGATGGTGCATTGCGCCCACGCATCCGTTGGCTCGTTGGGGATGGGCGATCCAGTCATCCCCCATACCCATGTCATGCGCTGAGCCAGCTTGCGGGTGATCTTGGTGCGTTGCGATCCACCATTACGGTAGACGGCAAGCTCGTCGATGACCATGGTGTCAATGTCTTTGCGCGCCGTGATCTCGTCGATCAGCACCTTCAACCCATCGTGGTTGATGATGAACACATCAGCGTCCGGGTCTTTAAGTATCTCCAACCGCTTCTCGCGTGACCCATGGAGCACCACGGCTTTGACGTGCGGCAGCGTCTGGAATATCTCCTTGCTCCACGTAAACTTCAACGTGGACAGCGGTGCGACCACAAGAAGCTTATGGGCCAGCCCAGCTTTGTGCAGATAGTCCCACGACCACAATGCAGCTTTCGTCTTGCCGGTGCCCATGCCGTTGAGCACATAGGCTCGCTGGTTCATGGTCAGCATCGAGCAGGTTTTTATCTGTACATCGAATGGCTTGCCCTCGCACCAATCATAGTGCGTTGTGATGGGCGATGGCACATCGAACCCTAGTTTACGCAGCAGGTATGTTTCTGTCGGACCATGATTGACGGCAAGCGCTGGCCTACCCTTCATGGTAATTGGCGGTGCGGACGGAAATAAGTTCTGCACATCCGCGCGCAGTGGTACTCCGATGATTTTATGTTTCTGGCTCACTTGGACGGGGAGCATGGTGGTTGCGCTCCAAAAACGCTTTGAGTTCGTGGGTGGAGTCTACCGAGTCGATGACGAATACAGCGCCACCGGCACGAGTGATCTGACCGATGACCATCTTTTGTCGGTCAGTCGGTTTTTTACCGGGGGCCTTAGTCTCGATGGCGACGAACTTGCCGCCGACGCACAACAGATAATCGAGACTAGACGCGCCAAACCCACCCGGCACAGGCATGAACTTATACACACTCTTGTACTGATCTATGACGCGGTTGACCGCAGCTTTGACCTTGCCTTCAGGCGTCATGTCCCACCTATATCTGCTTGTATTATGAGGGTTGCAAGCCCCCATTATACATATTTTTAGTCTACGCCATAGGTGGTGGTGACCCTACAGCATAGTACTATTACTAGCCTGCGAGCATCATGAGTTGCGCCATCAGTGTATCATCCGGGAACTTCTCCAACTCGTCTGGGCGTACTTCTACATGTATGTCCGAATGCAGTGTCCAATCTTGCTTCAGGATGCGGATGCGGATGATAAACACATCTAACTCGACGCTCCGCATGATATCTACTCTCGGAAGTAACTTCGGGTCGATGATGTTTCGTATTCTAGCCTCAGCCATACTCGTGACTACTTGCAGTTGGCGAGATGGTTTCTCGTCGTAAAAAGGTGGCGGGCTGGGTCTGCTCATGCCTCCCATGTCACTCTCCGTGATGCGGGCACACCGTTACCGGGCACCAGCGTTTGCATAGAGGTCCGGGCTTGGCTGGATATGTCATGGTGTTATGGGCGTACTCAAGGGACTCGACACGAGGCCAGATGCCTCTCCAGATTTCAGCCATACCCTCACGAGTAAAGTCGGCACGAGTGGTGGCGTCCTCTTTGAGCCAGATAAACTCGCTGCGGACTTTCTTAACCTCGGGGTGATGAGCGAAGACACACGCAGCCATTAGCGCGAGCTGCGATCCGTCTTCTAGGATTTTACCAGTCTTGTAATCGACGATGAGCGCCACGGGTCCAACGATCTTGATGACGTCGCCGATACCGCGATACCACGCCTTGTCTCCGAACCAGCTTTCAGGTCCGAACTCCTTGTTGATGGCAAGCTTCTGCTCAACGAGTATGGTCCCGCCACCATGCAGTATGCGCTCCGCCCACTTCTCATATTCAGCCATGGACTTCGGCAGCGCCACGTTCTTGTCTACACGCTCAGCCAACGCCTTATGGACTGCGTTGCCCCACAACAGCGCCTCACCTTCCTCTTCTTTAATGTCACGCTGGATATCGACATGCCAGTATCTCTTCGGACAGGTCTCGTAGTTCTTCAGCTTCGAATAACTCCAAGCGAAGGGCTTCGGTTTGTTGCGGACTGTTGTGACCTGCATGTTACCGTGCTTTCTTCTTTTCGACGATGGTGACCGTCGCAGGTGAGACTTGGTCGTTAAGTGCTTCAGCTATGAGCTTCGCGTAGTCCAGTGTCGGACACGTCGCGATGACGTAATAGCTTTCTCCGATGGCGCAGCGAGCGACATAGTACTTACCGCGATTTTGTGATGATGTGATGGTTATATATTTCATTTCTGGATCATCCTCAGTTGGGTGATTAGGGCGTCGGATGGGAACATATTTGCATCGTCTTCGAGCACCACATACGCGCCATTATTGCAGACAAACACAGCCACACGCTCAGGTGAGATGCGGTAGGACGAAATGAAATCAATCCCTTTGTCTGGGCTGACATACTGTTGCCCATTGTACAGACGCATAAAGATCATCTGGTCATCAGAAATGCCGCCTGTATTATAATTGTGCTTTACCCAGTGCGGTATTTGATTAGGTG
>Ga0255092_1000176_pt1 | contig 29455 bp, 19 predicted proteins | sample Colum_Yuk_RepC_8_2_FD_188454 | JGI IMG/M metagenome (GOLD analysis project Ga0255092, IMG submission 188454) | Freshwater microbial communities from Columbia River, Oregon, United States - Colum_Yuk_RepC_8d | ecosystem: Environmental > Aquatic > Freshwater > River | place: USA: Oregon...
GAACCTGATCCTTCGGACCAAAGGCGCTGAGTTTGCCCTTTTGAATGACGGCAATCAGGTCGCAGGCCTGCAAGGCAGACGGGCGGTGCGCAATCACCACCGCAATGCCACCACGCCGCTTGACCGCTTCGATTGCTACTGTCAGGGCCGCTTCGCCCTCGGGGTCAAGGTTGGCGTTCGGCTCATCAAGAACCACAAGGAACGGGTTGCCATAAAGCGCCCGCGCCAGCCCAAGCCGCTGCCGCTGGCCGCCCGAAATCGCCGTCCCCATCGGACCAAGCGCGGTGCGGTACCCATCCGGCAGCCGCACGATCAGCTCATGCACATCCGCCGCCCGGGCGGCACCGACAATCTCGACCGGATTGGGCGATGGATCGAGCCGCGAGATATTCTCCTCGACCGTGGCATCCAAAAGGGCCACGTCCTGCGGCAGATAGCCGATGTGCTGGCCCCGCTCGTCATCGCCCCATTGTATCAGATCGGCATCATCCAGCCGCACGGCACCGCGCAGCACCGGCCAAATCCCGGTCAGCGCACGCGCAAGGGTGGATTTGCCGCCCCCGCTTGGCCCGATGATGCCCAGCGCGTCGCCCGCCTGCAGGGTGAAACTGACATCACTGAGCAACACCCGCCCCGTCGCGGGCGCCGCAACAGTCACGCCTTCGACCTTCACGGTCGCCTTCGGCGCAGGCAGCACCATCGGCGCATCCTGACTGTCCAGCACCTCAACGGTGTCACGCATCCGGCGCCAGGCATTGCGGGCCGCGACGATGTTCTTCCAATTGCCGATGGCAAGGTCGATCGGTGCCATGGCGCGCGACGCAGAAATCGTGGCGGCAATGATGGCCCCTGCCGAAAGCTCGCCCAGAATGGTCAGATAGGCGGCAAGACCCAGGATCGCCGATTGCAGCAGCATCCGCAGCACCCGCGAAATCGCGCCAAAGGTGCCAGAAATGTCGCTGGTGCGGGTTTGCAGATCAAGATGGCGTTCATTCGCCCCGGCAAACCGCGCCACAGCACGCGAGGCAAAGCCCATCGCCTTCAGCACCTCGGCATTGCGAGCATTGGAATCGGCAATCGCGTTGCGCTCTACTGTCGCGACGGCGGTGGCTTGGCTCCATCTGCGGGTCAACACCTCGGTCGCGATGGCAAGACAGGCCAGCACAAAAGACCCCGCGATGGTCAGCGCGCCCAGGGCCGGATGCAGCATATAAACAAAGATCAAAAATAACGGCATCCACGGCAGATCAAAGATCGCCATCGGCCCCTGCGAGCCGAAAAAGCCACGCAAGGTGTCAACATCACGCCCGCGCTCCAGCGCTTCGGCGGGCGAATAGCCCAAGCGGGGCATATCGATCACCACCTGATGCGCCAAAGGCGCAAGCCGCCGGTCCAGCCGCGCGCCCATCCGCACCAAAACCTGCGAGCGGATGATGTCGAACATGCCCTGAAAGGCATAAAGCCCGATCGCCAGAACCGAAATCGCAACAAGCGTCGGCACGCTGCCACTGACCAAGGCCCGGTCATAGATTTGCAACATGTAGAACGAGCCAGTCAGCGCCAAGAGATTGATGATGCCGGAGATCGACATCAAAAACGTGACAAGACCCCTGATCCCGCCAAGGGCCTCTGTCGCCTTTTTTCCGGGTTTCCTGTTGCGGGCGGCCATGATGGTTTTCCTGTTTGAAAGGGACGGTCAGCAAGGCATTGAAAAAATTTAAGAAAGCGCCCGGTCTGCCGTGGGGACACTGGCGGCAAACCGGGCACCTTATCAGACCTCAAAGGGTCAGATTGCTGGCCGTCAGATCATGATGACCCCGGATCGAAAGGCTGAATTCGGCATCGGTCGCTCCGGCAAGGTTGCCATGAATGACCGTGTACTCGCCGTCTTCCCGCATTTCATGGCTGACGAGCAATTGACCGACCCCGGTCAAGGCGCCCGAAACCAGCGTGAAACTGGTGTCGCCCGCGCCGGTGCCATTGGCGTCGATCTGCGACAGGTCAACCCGGTCACCCGGCTGGAAGGACAGGATGGTGTCACCATTGGCATCTTCGGCCGACAGGAAACGGTAGGTATCGCTGCCCGCCCCACCGTCGATCTGGTTCGCCGCCCGACCTGCGATGATGACATCATCCCCGCTGCCACCGATGAAGTTCTCGATGCTCCACACCACATCCTGCCCGGACTGGCTGCTGCCCGCCAAGCCACGGCCCGTTCCCGCCGATCCCAGATCGGCCGTGATGTTGGCCTGGATGCGCGACATGTCCAGCGTGTCGCTTTCGGTCCCACCCGAAACCTCGTCGCCGTAATAGACGTCGTTGCCGTCGCCGATCGTGGCGGCAAAGCTGTCCTGACCTGCGCCACCGACAACGAAATCATTGCCCGCGCCCGCCTCGAAGAAGTCGTCACCCTCCTCGCCGAACAACCGGTCATCGCCGCCTTCGCCAAAGATCATGTCATTGCCAGCACCCGCCAGCACATTGTCGGCCCCTTCCCCGGCAAAGACCATATCGCGACCTGCCAAGGCCATGATGTTGTCGGCAGCAGCGGTACCAAACAGGGCCTCGCCGGCTGTGGTGCCGACCACAACCCCAGCCGCCGCGAGGGGCGGAACCACGGCGCCGCCGGTGTCGCCCGACGGGGGCGGGGTTACGATATCCTCGTCTTCCTCCTCATCGTCAGAACCGATTTGGTCGTCATCGCAATCACCCTCTTCGGTGTCGCCCTCGTCATCCTGATCGCTATCATCTTCGCCGGTTTCGTCGCCGCTCCCGATGTCGCCGTCTTCCTCGTCGTCGCCATTGCCAGTGTCGTCGCCGTTGCCGGTGCCGGTGTCGCCGTCATCGCCGCCGACGGTGCCGTCGTCTTCCCCATCAGCCCCGCCAGCATCGGCCTCAAAGGCCGTGCCATCCAGATTGTCCAAGCTGGAATTGCGGCTGATGATGTCGGCAAAGGTCGTGTCCTCACCAAAGGTCTGATAGAAATCGAAGTTTTCAAACCGGTCGATGTAATAGAAGCGGTCACCTTCCTGCAGTCGGTCAAATTGCTCGTGCAGGACGACCCAGAAGGTCTGGCCAACCATGCCCCCCAGAACATGGCTTTCGGCAAGGCCACCGACCCACAGATCCAGCCGATCGATCCCCGAGACGATCTTGGTGCCCGCCGGGCCATCGTGCAACACGATGTCTGGATTGACCGCCATGAAGGCCGCAATGTCTTCGGGTGTTGTCAGAACCAGATCAGGATAGGCGGTCTGGAACTGCGCGATGACCGCATCGCTCAGACCATTGCGGGCCTTGAAATCGGCCCAGCTGGTATAGGGCGTCAAATCCCCCGCAAAGCCGACCGCTTGCCGGATATAGGGATCGGTCGAGGCCATAAGATCGGCCCGGACCTGATTCAGTGTGCCAAGCCCCAGATCCCAAGCGCGGGCAACGTTGAAGGCAAACAGGTCAGCATTGATGCGAACGAGATCATTCCGCACCGCATCGACAATATTGTAATCCACCTCCTCGGCAGCTTGGGTCGCGGTGCCAGCCAAGATCGCGGCTACGCCATGCTGGGTATAGCCTGGCTGCGGCACATAGCCCGCCGGCAAGGGGCCGGTGAAGGCACCCGCCGCGTTGGTCGGGTTCAGGAAGGCATCATAGAGCGGCACCTCGATGGGCTGCCCATCCGCCCCCATCACCTGCAAGGTCTGGCCGATCAGCGAATGGCCAACCCGGTAGACGGCGGCGGCGAATTCATGGCTGATCCGCGCATCGGTGCCGGGGTTGTAGCCATCCCAGCCATGGTTGCCGGTATCCCCTTCTGTGCTGCGCAAGCCACCCAGCAGCATATCGGCGAACTCACTGAACACCACGCGCTGATATTCGCTTTCGTTCAGCATCTTGGCCGCTTGGAACACTTCTTCCTGACTGCCCTCGAACCCTTGGGCCATCAGGTTTTCGACATGGAAATTGTGGTTGCGCGCCCAGATCGTATGCACCGAGGTGAGGGCGAAGTTCTCGTTCGCCCGGCCATCGCCGGACACCCGATGATCCAGCAAGCCGACAAAGGGATTGGCATCCAGCAACAGCGGCTGGCCCGACCCCATGAAGTTGCCGGCCAAGCCCGCAACCATGGCACCGTTGATCGCCCCAGCCCCATCGACCAGCCCCGCGTAATGATCGCGGAAGGCCCTGGCGCCGCCCGGCAAGTCGGGATCGCTGAAGACGGTGTTCGCCTCCCAGTGATGCAAGATCAGGTCGCGCAGTGTGGGCAACAGGTTGAAATCGGGATCAGAGGGATCGGCCTCGCCCTGCAGCAACCGCATGCCGAACCCCTGCGCCCCGTCGCTTTCGCGCAGGAACTGGCCAACCAATTCGTGGCTGCCATAGGCTTGGTTCTGATCGACAAAGGGCGAGGTCATGTTGATGTGCTGCGGCACACCATTGGCGTCGATATGGTCCACCGCCGCCCGCGTCAGATCGGCCGGATTGTCCGAGCCGGGCGCCCGCACCATGCCGGGACCGCCGATTTCGATGGTGCCATAGGCGGCATTCTTGGCGATGAAATCCAGCCCATGGTCGAAATACTGGCCAAAGGCCATGAACAAGGTGCTGGCACCTTTGGCATTGGGGGCTAGGTCGGCCTCTTGCGCGCCCAGCGCGTTGGAAATCGCGCGGGGGTCAAGCCCGTCAAAAAGCGGGTTGATGGCGCGATTGCCATTGGCATCGGGCGCGCCATAATGCGCATCGGTCAGGCGGATGAACGGGGTTCCGGCCGCGCCAAAGTCGGGGTTGTCTTCGTTATTGCCTGTCCCCGACAGCTGGCGCACCCCGGCGGCCCCTTCGGTGTCGTCGTCCCCCTCAAAAGCCGGACGGCCGTTGACCAGGTTTTTCAGCCCGGCAAGATCGCGGGCCGTGAGGGCAAAGCCGCCGTTGACCTCGTCATCATTGCCCGGTTCCAGACCGGGGATCGCCGGCAGGCCATTCGGTGCGCGGAAGGTCACGCTGTTGGCGCCAACCTCGACGCGGGTCATGCCATTGCCCAGCTGCGTGACAACCGGCGTGCCGGCGCCAAGGTCAATCACATCCTGCGGCCGCAGAGTGCCAACAATCACATCGTTGCCGCCCGCACTGCGGAACACCACCCGATGCGCCGAGGAGAAGGCCGAAATGTCGATCGTGTCATTGGCGGCAGAACCGTTGATGGTGATCGTGCTGTAGTTCAGGCTGGTGGTGGCAAAGTTGCCAATCACCAGAATGGTATCACCGCCATTCACCCCCCCATTGGGCAGGCCATTGCCGTCATTGGCGCTGACGTCCAGCGTGTTGATGACAAGCTCCTCGATATTGTCCAGCTCGGCCACGATGGCGGCGTTGGTGGTGCCATTGCGGGTGATGACAATCTCGGTCGTCAGGGCGATGCCGGTCATGCCGGCAAGCACCGCCTCGGCTCGGGTGTAGATGCGGAAGGTTTCCGCGACCGCCGCACCGGTGATCGCAACGGTGTCCTCATCCGCGCCGCCATCGACCGTATCACGCCCCGTCGCACCCGCGGCGAAGTTAAGACGGATCAGGTCCAGCCCATTGCCGCCCGTCACCACATCAACGCCTGCCCCGCCGTCCAGCGTGTCATTGCCATCGCCACCGTTCAGCGTGTCATTGCCGCCAAGGCCCGACAGGCTATCGGCCCCGGCATTGCCGTTCATCAGGTTGGCGCCAGCAGTCAAAAGGCCCGGATTGTGACCCACCGCAACATCGTCGCCCGCCGTGCCCGTGAAATTCGGGACCAGAAGGTTGCCGGTAAAGTTATCCCCCACCACCGCCGTCGGGGCCGAGATCACGCTTTCCACATTGCCCAAGCCATCGGTGAAGGTCGCCACCGTGCGCAGTTGGCGGCCAACTTGCGGTCCGTTGGGGTCGAACAATGGATCATTCGGCGTAAAACTGGTTCCTGTCGCGCCGGGGATGTTCACCCAGTTCGTGCCGTCAAACGACTGCCATTGCACCGCAATCGCACCGGCGATGCCATTGGCATCAGCAATCCCCGCGAGGTTGACCGTCAGCACCTGCCCTTCGGTCGGGGTCGGATCGCTGATCACCGGCTGGCCCGTTGCCGGGCGCTGCCGGATGTCCACGAGGCCATCGCGGAACCGTGCGAATTCGATGTTGTGCAAGGTATCAACGCCATCATCGGTGATGACATCGACATTGGTGCCAAAGCCGGTATGCGCAATGCGCACTGAGCCATCGGGCAGGTAGGTGATGGTGTATTGGTCCGCATCATCGCTGAAGACCGCCACATCCGTATCGGCCGCCTGACCGCCATCCAGCAATTCGCGCACGATATGCATCTGCGACGGCACGATGACCCGCGATACCATCAGCTCAAACAGGCTCTTGCCGACCCATGTTGGGTCAGGGGCATCCGTTGCAGTAAACACATGGCGCAGCGTGTCGACCGTGGCGATTTCATTTTCGGCCAAATTGGCGTCAGCGGGGTTGCCGGTGATGCGGATGCGCACATTCAACCAGCGGTCACCGTCCAGAATGTCATCCCCGCCGTTGCCGGCGATGGTATCAGACCCGCCGCCGCCAAGGATGATATTGCCTGCCTCCCAATAGATCTGGCCGGGTTGCAGCGTCACCAGTTCTTCCAGACCCGCGATGCGGTCAATGCCGGCCTGATCCAGCCCATCATTTAACAGCACGCCCTCATTCGCCCCGGCACCGGGCAGGACCGACCCCGGCGCCACGCGGTCATCGCCCGACAGCACGTCGTTCTGATCCCACCCCGACAGCGCCTCGACCTTGTCGAAGCGGTTGCGCAAGATGTCTTGCTGTTCGGTGGTAAAGATACGGATGCGCAAATCGGCGTCGGCGGCGGTCTGCACCCCTTTGTAGGTGGCCCAGTCAAAGCCGAACATGCCCTCGTTGCGGATCACGCTTTCGCCCTGAACCATGATGTCATCGCCGGATTCCGCATCGAAATCCTGCTCGTCACTGCCGGCGAACATGACGTCATGACCAATGATCCGGCTGTTGAAGAACAACTCTGTGTTGTCGCCGGCAATCACGTCAAAGCCGTTTCCGCCCTCCATCCAGTCGCTGCCCTCGTTGCCCATGATGTTGTCGTGGCCTTCGCCCCCCATCAGGAAGTCGTCGCCCGCGCCACCAAAGATTTCCGAGGAGTCAGTGCCAAGATAGACGACATCCTTGCCGTCGCCCCCCATCACGATATCCAAGCCCGACGAGGTGGCGATGACATCATCGCCCTCTTCGCCCTTCAGGAAGTCGGCCTCGTCGCCATCGTCGATCACGATGTCATTGCCGGCACCCCCATTCACCAGATCGACCCCAAAGCCGGACTGGATGTCATCATCCCCCGCATCGCCCCAGATGCCGTCATCGCCATCGCTGGTGATGATCGTATCATTGCCACTGGTGCCACCGACCACGATATGTTCGCCGCCGGTGAAGCGGATGTAATTGGTATCGCGCACCACCTTGCCAAGCCCCATCCCTTCAAGGACGGGATCATTGCCGACAGGATCGGGGATCAATTGATTTGCCTGGTTCACCTCCAGCACAAAGTCATAGCGGGTAAAGGAATCGACCCCAATATGATGGGTCACAATGTCGTCTGCTGTGCCGCGGATGCCGTCCGCGCCAGGATCGGCAAGGCTTGAATTGGCCAAAAGCATTTTCGAGAAAGAATTCTGTTCCAGCTGGTTCAGGAAATTCTGCCCCTGCGTCCGGCTGAGATAATAGAAACGGTCGCCAAACTGGAGCGCTTCGAGCTGCGCTTCAAAGACAGCGGTAAAGGTCGAGCCCAGCATGCCGCCAAAGGGCATGATCCGTTCGGCCATGCCGCCCACCCACAGGTCAATGTCGTTCAGACCATTGCTGTCGGAGGTCCAACCATTGCGGCTATTGAGGAAATCCAGCCGCTCGGCGTCTGAAACCGCACCCCCGCCAAAGACCAGATCAAAGGCCGCCGCGCGCTTGTCCTCTAGCGTGGTTGCGGCCAGGATCGAGGCATGGGTGCCATAGGCGGCAATCAGGTTGACCACCGTCATCGGCGTTTTCAGATTGGCTGCCAGTTCGACCCAAGAGTCATAGGGCTTCAACCAAACCGAATTGGTCTGGGCAAACAGCTGGGCGCGTGCCTCGTTGAAGCTGGGGATCCCGGTATCGCGACCGCGGGCGATGTTCAGCGCTGCCAGATCAAGCGGCAGGCCCAAGAGATTGTTGCGCAGCGAACTGACCACGAATTCATCAATCGCGTTGCCGCGCTCTGCGGTCATGCCAAGGATCACGGCGCCCGCCGCCTCATCCGCACTCAGCGCGCCGTCATTGTTGAACGCGATCGGGTTCAGGAACGAGTCGATCAGGCCCATGTTGTCAGAGGTGCCATCGGCAAAGACGCGTGGCATGTTATCGGTCAGCATCGAATGGCCAAAGCGATACACCACATTGGCAAACTCAGCGAAGATCGCGGGGTTGATGTCGGTCACCGCATTGAACACGAACGGTTCGATGTTGGGATGAACCTTGCGGGCGAATTCTTCGAACACCAGATGCTGGTACTGCATCTCGGTCGCAAAACGCGCCGCTTGGAACAGCCGCTCGCCGTTCCAGTCCAGTGTCTCGGCATAGGCCTGCTGTTGCAGTGCAGTCATCGTCTCGAACCCGGCGGGCAGCCCGCCGATGTCGGTGTCCAGCCATTCATTGATGAACCCCATGTCGCCCGAGGACAGGATTTCCAACTGCTGTGCGGCGACCTGCCGGTTGTGTTCAGAATGGAACACATGGTGGACCGAGGTCAGCCCGATGTTTTCATTGCCGCGCCCGTCGCCGGTGATGAAATGGCGGTCCAAAAGCTCATTGTCATAGCTGCCGACCGTGCCAAGCCCCAGATCCCCATCCGCATCGGCGGTTTTCAAAGTGCCGGTCTGGCTGTTGAACGGGTTGGCGTTGTGCGCGATGTCATCAAGGAAGGCATGGCCAATGCGCACGGCCCCGGCCCCAAACGTGTTGACCGGGGTTGCCAGATTGCCTTCAACCACCAGATCATCTGCGGTGTTCGGGATACCATCCGGGCCAAGCCCCGTCACGATCTGCGGCAAGCCATTCGGCCCACGGATGAAGGCGCCATAGGGGTCCGTGCGCAACAGCGGAATGTTCAGCACATCGCCATCGGTCAGTTCGATCCCCAAAACGTCGCGCGCCTGTGCCTTGACATCGGCCCATGTCGCCAGCCCGCCGCCGGCGTGATCCAGCAACCGGCCCGTTGCCACGGGTTCAAAGACACCGGGCGACACTTCTTCCATCACATATTCGCGCAAGAACACCTGATGCGAGGCATGCGAGGTATAGGTCTGGTTCTGATCGACAAAGGGCGTGGTGACGTTCTGGCCTTCATGCGCGGTGTCATCTGCGGTGCCCAGAACCCCATCCGCCCCCGGCCCCGCCACCGGCGTAGACCGGGTCAGCGCCATAAAGCGCAGATGGTTCGGCAGGTCATCGGCGGTGCCGGCGATGCCGTCCGCGCCCAGCACCAACGGGTCATCCGCTTGCAGCGGCACAAAGACGGTGCCGTTGCCGCCCTTGGTGATCAGGTCCAGCCCGTGGTCAAAGAATTGGCCAAAGAAGGTCATCCACGCATTGAACGGGGCCGAGATACCGTCATCCGGCGCGATATTGGGCAAAGAGGCCAAATCGGTGTTGTCGATCTCGATCATATTGCCCTGCGAGGACGAGGCCGTGACGGCGACCTGATCGACAAGCACTTGGGCGCCGCCGGTCTGCTGGATTTCAACCCGCAAGGTATAGCCATCCAGCGCGGCCGGGATGGCCGTCGTGGAAAGCGATACGGCCGCCCATTGCCCGTCGGCCGGGGTCGGCAGGGTGGTCTGCGACAGGAACACCGTGGTCAAACCATCGGCCGAAACCGCCATCAGACGGGCCGTGCCGCCAGACCAGACCTGATCGGTGCGGTCACCCACCCGAAAGTTCAGTGTATAGGCGAGGCCTTCGGCCAAGAGACCCGAGGATTGCGCCAAGGTGGCCCCCCCCGTCAGCCAAGCCACGTTCGGCCCGGTATGACCGCCCACGTCCGTCACCGCCGCCGCCGGGGCAAACACCCCGCCCGTGCCGCCAGTCAGGGTCCAGCCGTCAGGGGCGCCGAGGGTGTAATTGCCCAAGGCATCCGTGATGACCCCCGGCGCGCCATCGGTCATCACCTGCGTTTCAAACCCCGCATTCACCAGCAGCGGCTGTGCGATCCCCTCGCCGGGGCGCACCGGAATCGCATCCTCTCCATAGCGCAGGTGAAAGGCCGCTAGGGCCGCCTCGCTGGCAAACCAGGCTTCGACCGCGGCCGGGTTGTTGATCGACTGATCTACCACAAGGTTCGAAATGATCCGCGGGTCGGCATCGGCCACATTGCCCGTATTGCCACCATTTCCGGCTGACGGCGCGCCGATCACCCCGTAATCGGTGTTGGTCACCAAAGGCCCGCCGGGCGGGCCAAGCGGCATCACATCGCCGTCCATGTCATTGCGGAAATTCGGATCCAGCAGCCGCGGCATGGCCTGATCTGCCGCCCCCCAGGTTTCGCGCCCCTCCACGACATTGTTGTAGCTGCCATCGACCGTGCGCAGACCATAAGGCACATGCGGGTCAGAGATTGCCGGCAGCGCGCCGGGGGTTCCGGCCGGCACGACATTGCCGTCGGCATCGACCCAAATCTCAGACAATGGCGTTCCGGCGGCGTGGGCCTCACTGATCTTGATCTGACGCAGGATGAAATCAAGGTCCGCGACATTGAGCTTGACGGTCATGACAAATCTCCCCCAGGCCCCGCCGCCCATGGCGACGAGGGTGAAAATGATGCAGCTAAACGGGAGGGGACGGCCTTCGATCTAAGGCAGGCAGTATGCGATCAAGAGCAGCCGTAAAATTCCCCCAATACCCCATGATGCTTGCATGAGGCCCGGACTGGCGGAAGCACCAAAGGTCGCTGACGGCGCGGCGAAATTGGTATATTCGGACTGTAGACTTTAGTCCGAATGGAATTAAGACCTTGGTCCCATGTTTGCTTGGGACGATTTTCGACCAAAACTTTATATTTTTTAGCAATTATATGAGGTTAACGATGACCAAACTCTTTTTGAATTGCCTTATTCTCTCCGAATCGTCGCAACGCGCCGGGCGGCGTCAACCGTGATCACCCTCCCGGCGGTCCCCTCGGTGCCGACCGATGACGAATCGTCTCGCGGCAGGTTTCCGGGCAGCAATCTGCCCCCCCGGCGGCTTGCGGTCTTCATGACCCTTGCCGTGTTGCTGATGATGATCGGCCTTGGGCTCTTCATCATCAACCGCTACCGGGCTTTGCAACTTCATTCGCTTGGCGAAATTGGCGCGGTCTATGTGGACAAGCTGCTTGCGCCCTATGCGCTGGTACAACGCAACGATGATCCGGTGTCTGAGGCGGTGCGAACTGCGATTGCCGAGGTCATCCAGAACAATTCCGGTGCCGCGGCAGATGTTGCGTTGCGGATCTGGGCGCCACAGGGGGACTTGCTGTTTTCCAGCATTCAGGGCGATACGCCCGACATGCATGACCCCGGCGATCTCACGATTGCACTTGCAGGGGAAACCATCACGCGGCTGGAAACCAGCGGGCCCAACGCGGGTGAGAACCCGCTGCCCTATCCCTATTTCGAGATTTATGTGCCGATCCACGACCCGCAATCCGGCCAATTCGTCGCGGTGGGCGAGATCTATCAACCTGCGAACCAAATCCTGCAAGACCGCGCCTTTGTGGAACGCACAGTCTGGCTGGTGACGGCCTTGGCGACCATGGGGATGCTTGGGATGCTGGCGCTCAGCGTGCGGCAAAGCGAACAGCTTGAGGCGCGCCTGCTGGTGAAACGCCGCTTGATGGCGCAGAACGAACAGCTTCGGCGCGAAGCCGTCCAGGCGCGGCTTGATGCCGCGCAATCGAATGAACAGGTGTTGAACCATGTCGGCGCCGAATTGCACGACGGTCCGGTGCAACTTTTGGGGCTGATGTCGCTAATGTCCGAATCCGGGGCGCGCGGTGTGCTGCCCGATGGTACGTCCTTTGCCGCGCTTGCCCGTGATGTGCTGTCGCAACTGCGCATCCTGTCGGCCGGGCTGATCCTGCCCGAGGTCGAGAATCTGACCACCAGCAGCGTCATTGATCTGGCGGTGACGCGCCATCGCAGCCTGTCCGGGCAAGACGTTGAGCTGGACATCGGCACCTTGCCCGAACGGCTGGATGCGCCGCGTTCGGTTTGCCTGTTCCGGGTCATTCAAGAAGGGCTGTCGAACGCGCTGCACCATGGCGAAGGTGACACCCCGCCCCACCTGAGGGTGCATCAACACGGCAAGATTCTCCTCATCACCGTGCGCAACGCCCCGGCCGCCGCGACAGGCAGATCGCGCAGCAAAGTCTGGCACGGTCTTGGCCTGCATGGGATGCGCCGTCGGCTGGACGCCTTTGGTGGCGCGTGCCAGCTCGAGACGGTAGGCCAACACGCCGTGCTGACGGTGCTGCTGCCGCTTGGCAGCGATGTGCCGGATTTGGGTCTGGCGCAGCCGATCAGTTGATGGTGGCCCCCGGTGGCAAGGCACCGGCACTGGCCAGTTCTTGTGCGGCAAGCACAACCTCCACGCGGTTGCGCACATGCAGTTTCTGAATCAGCACGGTCACATAATGCTTGACCGTCTTGTCGCTGATAAGCAGCCCTTCGGCGATTTCCTTGTTGGTATGGCCGCGCAGCAACAGGCGCAAAACATCCTCCTCCCGCTTGGAAAACACCACACGCGGTTGCGCCACCCGCCGCGCCGCCTGGCGCAGGCCCGCCACAACTTTGGTCGCGAAACTGGGGGTGATGTAGGTTTCGCCGTTCAAAACCTGACCGATCGCTTCGGTCAATTCCTCGATCGTGCTGCCTTTCAGGACATACCCACTGGCCCCCGCCTCCAGCGCGGCAATGGCGGTGTCGATGCAGTTCGAGGCGGTGAACACCACAAAGCGCGTGCTGCCCCCGCCGCTTGCAACCTTGGCAATCGCCTCAAGCGTGCGGCCCGGCATGTTCAGATCGACAACGATGACATCCGGTTCATGCGAATGGAAAATCTCCACCGCATCCTGAGCTGACTTGCCGACAGCAACAACATTGAAGCCATCCAAAGCAGAAAAAAGCTGGCACATACCGGACAGCAGAACCGGATGATCATCAACAAATGCCAGAGTCGCTGGTCGCATCGACATTTCAATGCCTCCCGTTCGCGGGCAGCCTTTAAACGATTTATTAAACGAGCCGAGACCAAATATCGCCGAACGATAGCATCGGCGTATCGACCGATCAATCTCGATATCACGTTAGATTGTATCATTGCCGATAACAAAAGGCGGTCATTGACCTTGGCCCAGACAACACCGGGCGCAGCCAGCGGCCTATTCGGTCGAAACCTCGGGGCCTAGAACATTTTCGTCCGCCAGCGCGGCGCCGGTCTGCTCAAAATATTTGGGAATGGCCGCAATCAACCGATCATACCCTGCCTTGTCGCCGGCGCGCAGGGCAGTTTCCACATTGCGCCACGCCTCGGCCAACCGCGAGGCACCAAGTACCGCCGCAGAGCCCCCGGCCCGATGCGCCATCTCGATCTTTGCCTTGACCGAAACGCCGATCTTGCCTTGCGCCTTTTGTGCCTCGACCGTGTCCGCCATCATGGCCGCGGCCAGTTTGCGGGTCATGTCGCGCCCCATCAGGCCCAACACATCCCGAAAATTCTCCAAAACCGGGAAAACGGCCATCGGCAGGACATCGGGTTTTGTCGGAATGGACTGATCGATGAGATCGCGCAGTTGCACCATGCTGATGGGCTTTTGATAGGCGCCCTCCATCCCGGCGTTCCGCACCTCGTCGCGACATTCCGTCAAGTCGCGCGCGGTCAGCGCATAAATCCGGCTGTCAGCATTGGCGCTTTCCCGGCGGATCAGCCGGGCGGCCTCAAAGCCGCTCAGCCCCGGCATGCTCAGGTCCATCAAGATGATGTCGTAAAGCTTTTCACGCGACATGCTCAGCGCAATGGTGCCGTCCAGCGCCATTTCCGGGTGATGGCCAAGACGTCGCACCATTTCAGACATCAAGGCCCGGTTCACCGGGTTGTCGTCCACGATCAGAATATTCAGTGGCGTCGTGGCCTTTGTGACGGCCGACAGGATCAGAACATCCAGCTTGGGCGCCGGGGCGGGCTTGTCGGACGCCGGGGCCTCGAAACTGAAAAAGAACCGGCTGCCCTTGCCCAGTTCGCTTTCCACACCGATGCGGCCTTGCAAACGCTCGACCGACGACTTCGCGATCGACAGGCCCAACCCAAAACCCGAGACTTTGCCCGCCGGGCTATCGCCGACCATGGCGAATTCTTCAAAGATCCGCGATTGGTCGACCGGCCTGATCCCAATCCCGGTATCCTTGATCGCAACCTCAACCGAGATCAGACCCGCCGCGACGGTCTGGGCCGTCAGGGTGACTTCGATTTCGCCGTTGCTGGTGTATTTCACCGCGTTCGAAACCAGATTGCGCACCGTGAGCTGGAAGCTGCGGCTTTTCGAATTGATCAGGCTTTGCTTGGCATTGCCCTGCACCACGACGCTGATGGTGTTGCCCCGCTCCAGCGCCAGCGGCACGATTTCGCTGACAATGTCGTCGATGAGCTTCGAGGGCAGGAACGGCTCGTCCGTATCGCCAAGATAACCGTTGCGCGTCAGGGCCAGCACATCGTCGATCTGGGTCAGCGCCGATTTTGCGCAGGCCGATGCGGTCTGCAAGAACCCCTGCTCGCTGGCCTTGACCTCGCCCAACTGCACCAGTTCCAACGACGTGATGACGCCATGCAACGGGGTGCGCATTTCGTGGCTCAGCACCGACAGGAACCGCTCTTTCGCCTTGGCGTCCATCCGCGCCCGGTCGCGGGCATCCCGCAGCACATTGGCCGCCGCCACCTCTTGCGAGCGGTCCCGGATGAAAACAATGTAGGAAAAACGGCCATCAAACGAATGGTCGATCGCACAAGAAAGCTCGACCGGGCACAGAGCGCCGTTTACATCATAAATATGGGAATTGATCCGCTGCGCCACGCTGACATCCGAGGCACCCGCAGGCCCATCAAGCCGAAGCATCGCGATCAATTGGCTAATTTCCTTGCGATCCTCTTTCGCAATCAGCTCTAGGACATCCATGCCAGTGATGACGTCACCCGCCTGCATCTTCAGGATGTTGAGAAGGGCCGCGTTGTACTCCTTGATCCTGCCATCGTCATCGACGATCAAAACCGCGTCCAACGAGGCATTGAGCGTTCTGCTCAGCCGCGAAACCACCTTTGCGGTTTCTGCGGCATGGTGGCTGACAGAGCGGGTCACCTTCATCGCCTGACGCACGGACAAGACCATCAGAACGATCACCAGCCCCATGACCAGTTGCAACTGGCCCAAAATCCAGTGCCGCGCCTCGCGCCCTTCTTCGGCGTTCGAAATGGAATCCAGCATCGCCGCATTGGCCACTTTGCGGATAAAGGGCACATCGGCATTGAAGGCTTCATGCAGCGCGACGATGTCTTGGGCGGTCAGCCGCGGCTTGGCGTCCATCTGGTTGGCGAGTTTCTGGCTCGATTGGACCAGCAGTTCGAACCGGCTGCGCACGCGTGCATCCTCAAACGCCTCACGCGCAACCGACGTCGCCGTCCGCGTCCGGCTGTAATAGATGTCGAACGCCAAGCGGATCTTGCGTTCATGCGCGGCATCCGGCTGACCCTCGCCTTCCGTCGTCATCCCCTCCAGCAGCGCGATAGTGAAATTCTTGGCCTCGACCTCAAGCTGGGAAAAGATCCACACATGGTTGTCCAGACCAACCTCGGACGCACGGGCAAAGCGGTCATACAGCGTGATGCCCTGCACCCCCAAAAGCAGAAGCGCCGAAAGGATGAAAAGAATCAATGACCCGCCCACCGCCCAATTGCTTTCTGGCGGTGAGAGTGCGTCTTTGGAGCCGAGATTGGACATCCGGACCTTTCAATGGCCGCCCGGATCAGGGCTGGCCAGGCTTCACTTTTCGATACGAATTTCTATCAATTGCCAGATGCTGGCGGAATAGACACTTTCGGTTTGGTACTGTGAATCGAGTTCATAGGGAAAAACAACCCACAGCGGCCCATTCTGGCGCGTGCCAAAGGCTTTGTCATTCATCCGGGTCGCGATGATGGGCGCATCATCTTCCAAGAGCTTCATATCCAGCGTGACTTCGTATTGGTTGGCCGCGAGGAGATGAACGACGCTATCTGCTGTCAGGTCTGGATCGGCCAGCTCTAGCACATCCTTCAAGGTCGGGCCGGAAAATTTGATCTTGCCCTCGGTCCACTGCGTGTGGGTCGAAAACTCTGTCTGGGGCAATTGATCGATCGCCGCGCGGTCCAGCCGCAACGGTTCATCCGTCCCTGCCGCAATCGTCAACAAAACGTCTTCTTCTGCTTGCACCGGAGCAGATGGCCCCATGATTGCCGTCACACACAGCATGCCCGCGGCGAAAACCATCTTGACGCGGCTTGACAAAAACACCCCTTGGGACAGCATCAATTCCTCACCCTTGGAACAAACCCCTTTGGGGGGGGTTACCACACCCATTGGGTCAGGCAATTTACACTTGCGATACTTGCTATGTATCTTTTGATACTAATTGGCACAATTACGCTGATCGCGCACGCCAGCGCTGGAAAGCGATCACCAAGGACACTATCATCAATGTCAGATAGACTATTTAACAACGCGGTGCGATCAAGCACCCCCCTCTTGAGGCGGAGCCAATGTCAGAAGTGATGTCCGTGCTGGTCGCAGATGACCACGATATTGTCCGCGACGCCGTTGCCCACGTCATCAGCAACGAGCTTGAAGCCCCCGTCAAGACGGCCAAAGACAAGGCGTCCGTTCTGGATGCCATCGCGGAATCTGGCCCGTTCTCGGTTCTGCTGCTTGATATCGCCATGCCCGGCATGGCCAGCCCATCCAGCGTCGAAGACATCGTAAAGGCCAACGATCCAGGCGCTGTCGTGGTGTTTTCCGGACTGGTTGACGAAGTTTTCGTGCGGCAATCCATTCTGAACGGCGCGCGCGGCTACATCCCCAAGACCCTGCCGCTGAAATCGCTGTGCAGCACGCTGAAACTGATCGCATCGGGCCAGATCTTTGTGCCCTTCTCTGTCGCCGAACCGCAATCCGTAGACATCAAGGCCCCTCGGCTTTCCGAAAAGGAACTGTCGGTCCTGCGACTGCTGGTCAAAGGGCAGACCAACAAGGAAATCGCCCGCGCACTGGAATCGACCGAGGTCCGCATCAAGATGCACCTGCGCTCGATCTGCTCGCGGCTGAACGCGAAAAACCGCACCCAGGCCGCCCTGATCGCCGAGCAAAGCGGCCTCGTCGAGTCCGCCTCCTTCTGACAGGCGCCCCAGGGCGCCCTCATCATCCATCACGATCCTGATTCAGGACGGGCCCCTGCGGCCCGTCAGCTTCGCCGCGCGTGCCGCGGCCAGAGCAAGACCAACGCGACAGGCAAGAAACTCGCCGCATAGATCACGGTCAACGCACCGGGGCCAACCCCAGCCACCAAGGCAACAGCCAAGGCCAGAGTTCCGATCGCAGTAGCCAGCACCAAGCCTACCAAAACTCATCCTCCAATTGTAGGCCTTCAGAATACTCTCGCGTGCCCCTACCCCCAAGATTTCGAGCGATCACGCCGCCTATCCTTTGTGGAATTACGGCAAAGAACTGCCGACGCGATCCGCCACAAATCTACCCTTACGATAGTTTTGTATCCAAAGTGCGTTAAATTTATCAAGATTGCGCGTGACCTGCGCGTCGGCGCGGGGGAAACTGCCTAAGAGTTTCGAGGTGTCCCATGTCAAATGCCATTGTAATCAAAAAATCTGATGGGAACTTTTTTTCGCAGCTTGCGAAAAGTCTGAAATCTGGTGCGGGCAGTGTCGCGCGCCTCAAGCCTGCCCCGAACTTCGAAGAAGCCGCCCTTGATCGCATCGTTGCCCGCAAGCTGATCGACAGCCAGATCGGGCCCGGAAACCTGACCTATGCCGATGCGCTTTATGGCAGCACTGTACTGCTGGTAGACCCGCGCGATCGGCAAACCCGGTTGAAGCACTGGCTGAGAGATAACGCCGTCGATTTGAACTCCGTCGACTCGTTGCGCCAGGCGAATCTGAATATTTCTACGTCAAATCAGCCCATTGGCCTTGTGATCCTGGATCTGGAAAGCTGTGGCGGCATCGCCTTGGTGGCATCTGACTTGATCGCATTCCGCCTGCGCCATCAAACAACGCCCGTCATTCTCATCAGTGACGAAAGCGCTGTTGATGACTTTTCGACCGAACGCCTGGCAATTACGGACGTCACGCTACGCGGTCCTGTTTCCTTGTCACGTCTGGATCTGGCTTTGGCAGAGGCACAGATCAACAATCAGGTCTGGCAGGATCGAAACGCGGCCTCCCTCCCCTAGCGTCGTCCCGAAAACCGCGAGAGAGATCTCGCGGTTTTCATTTGCGACCCGCTGGCCCCAGCCGTCGGTGAGGTCAAAACAATCCAAGGTAGATAGAGCGGCACAAAGTGCGTACCGCGCCCACCAAAGGGACAAATAATATCCTTTGGCGCATAAGGGTATCCTTTGTGGCAATTGGATACCTGATGCGAGTTTGATCCCCAGTCTCGAATAGCAGACAATCACGATAGGGGTTGATCTATTGCCACTCGCTAGAGTGGAATCGGTTTCGTAAGGGGCGCATCACTGTGAACAGCATGTCTGGAGATCCTGGCGCCACGTTGGAAAGCGGCGGAGGTGCTGTGCGGCTCTTCAAGTCGCACCAACGGCGCGCAGAGGCCCGCGTCGCGATGACCACCGACCCGGTGTTGGTGCTGACTGCGGACTCGGTCTCTCTGACCTTTCAGATTGAAATCCTGCGTGGGCAGGGCTGTGATGTTGTCGTCTGCAGCGACCTGCGGCAGATTCAGGATCTGCTCGGGATGCCCATCGAATACTGGTCGATGCTGATCGTCGAGATCGAAGGCTTTGGCGGCATTTCTGCTGTGATCGGCCCCTTGCTGACCCTGCGGCGTGCCCATCCCGACCTGCCTGTGGTCCTTGCCTCGACCCGCATGCCCGCGCATGATTTTACCCAAGAACGCCTGCCGATCTGTGATGCCTCACTGGCCCTGCCTTGCTTGGCTTCGGATTTGAAAGTCGCCATCCAGAATGCGCTTGAAAACAACGAGGCGTGGCAGCGTCGTGTCAAAGACCTTGAGGCAGAGATGAACCGCGGTCCGGAAACGGTCATTCCCGCTCTCAGCGAGGCCAGCCCAGAAGAACCGGGCTTGGACGCCACCGAGGCCTGACCCCGACTTAGCGGATACTCCGCCGCATCAGGTAGATATCCATGATCCAGCCATGATCGGCGCGGGCTTTGGCGCGGGTTTGGGTGATGAGATCGGCCATTTCAGCCAAAGGTCCAGACAGCAAGATCTGGTTTTCCATCCCCACATAAGCGCCCCACCAGATATGCACCCCAGCCGGGTCTAGCGTGGCAAAGGCACCGCCGCTGTCCAGCATGACAACGGCCGTCTCGGCGCCCTCGGGCCAGCCGGTGTCGCGCAGGCGGCGGCCGGTGGTGATGGTGACGGGGGCCGCAAGGTCATTCAGCGGGATGGCATGCGCCGCACACAGCGTCTGGATCGCGGTGATGCCGGGAATAACCTTCAGCCGCAGCGACATCTGGCGGGCAAGCCGCTCGGCGATACGCAGGGTGCTGTCATAAAGCGACGGGTCCCCCCAGACCAGAAAGGCCACTTTTGCCCCACCGCCCTGCCCCAGATGCGTGGTAATCGAGGCGGCCCAAACCGCCGCAATCTCGTCATGCCAGTCGTTCACACGGCGCAGGTAATCGGGGGTGGCCGGATCCCGCACCGGCAGATCAAAACTTTCGATCCGCGTCGTGGGATTGGTCACACAGGACCGACAGATTTCCAGCCGCAATCCAGCCAGATCGGCCTTATCCTCGCCCTTCAGCGGAATGAGGATCAGGTCGGCTGCGTTCATCGCCTTGACCGCTTCCAAGGTCACATGGTCCGGATTTCCGGTACCGATCCCGATCAGGGTCAATTCGATCATCGGCTCAGCCCTCCATCAAGGGGCCATAGAGGATCAACGCCGGGCCGCTGCCCGCCTCGGCCGCGATCACTGCGTCCAAGGCCCCAAGGGTGGAGCGGGTCAGGCGCTGCTCGGGGTGGCCCACCGCCTCGGCCATCAGGGCGGGTGTATCAGCGGGCAGACCACGCGCCATCAGCCCTGCGGCCAGAACGGGGAACGTGCGCTTGCCCATGAAGACCACCGTGGTTGCGGCAGGATCGGCCAAGGCGGCCCAGTTCAGCCCCTCGGGCAGATCGCCCGTCACATCGGCACCGGTGACGAACTGCACCCGGCGCGCGGTCAGACGCCGCGTCAGGGGGATGCCCGCCGCCGCCGCCGCCGCACAGGCCGAGGGCACGCCCGGCACGATTTCAAACCCAACACCGGCCGCATTCAGCGCGGTGATTTCTTCTTCCAAACGGCCAAAGATGCCGCTGTCGCCGGACTTAAGCCGCACCACCTTGGCCCCGGTCAGCGCGTGATCGACCAACAGACGGCTGACATGATCCTGCTTCGGCGAAGGGCGCCCGGCCCGTTTGCCAACCGCCACCAGATCCGCGTCAGCGCGGCAATGCGACAGGATCGGGCCTGCCGACAGATCGTCGAACAGGACCACATCCGCCTCGGCCAGGAGGCGCGCTGCCTTGAGCGTCAGAAGTTCGGGGTCGCCGGGGCCGGAGGAGACGAAAGAGACAAAGCCGCTCATGGGGAAACCTCGGCGCTGGCAGGAGAAATCAGGTGAAAGAAGGTGCCGCTGACGCGCGCGCCGCCGGGGGTCTGGCGGCAGGATCCGGTTTCCGGCACGGGCTCGCCGTTGGCGTCTTCAACCGCGGCAAGCGGGGCATCGGGTTGGTTCAGGATGGTGGCGTAGTGAAACTCATGGCCGCGCAAGGCCACGGTGCCAAGCGGGCCCGGCAAAGGATGCAACGGCCGTGCCAAGCGGTAGCCAAGATGCATCCGGCGTTTGGCAAAGCTGGTTTCCAGCCCCAAAAGGCCCACCATCTGGTGCCGGGTGCCATCCGCCGCGACCAGACCTGCGCCCAAGGCCATATAGCCACCACATTCACCATGCACCGGACGGGTTTCGGCAAAGGCGGTCAGACCGGCCCGGAACTGGTCCGCCGCCGCCAGACGTCCGGCATGAAGTTCAGGATAGCCCCCCGGCAGCCAGCAGCAATCAGCGCTGGGATCGGGGGCCTCGTCGGACAACGGAGAGAAGGGCAGGATCGTCGCCCCCTGCGCCCGCCAATCAGCCAGAAGATGCGGATAAACAAAGGAAAACGCCGCATCGCGAGCAAGCGCAATACGCCCGCCGGGGGCAGGAACGGGCTGAACAGCCCGTGCCGTACCGCGCGAGACCTCGGCCGCCTTGCGGATCGCCTCCAAATCGCAATGCGCGGCAACAAAGGCCGCGGCCTCGGCCAAAATCCCTTGCAGGCGGGGCAATTCCTCGGCCTGCACCAGCCCAAGATGCCGCTCGGGCAGGGCTACGGCAGCCTTGCGCGGCAAGGCGCCCAACACGGTCAGGCCCGCCGCCTGCATGCCAGTCCGCACCAGCGCCTCGTGCCGGGGAGAGGCGACCTTGTTCAGGATGACACCGGCCAGCCGCAATCCGGGGCGGAACCCCGCCAGCCCGGCAGCCACCGCCGCCGCCGTCTGCGCCTGCCCTGAGACATCGAGAACCGCGATCACCGGCCAGCCCATCAGGGCCGCCACATCGGCGCTGGCACCCGTGCCGGTTTCGCCAGCCCGCGCCACACCGTCAAACAGGCCCATTGAGCCTTCGGCGATCACCAGATCGGCGCCCGCAGCAGCCCCGGTCAGCCCGGCGATGCGGTCCTGCCCCATCGCCCAGCTGTCAAGATTGACCGAAGGCCGTCCGGCCGCAGCCGCATGAAAGGCCGGGTCGATATAATCCGGCCCGCATTTGAAAGGCTGCACCGCAAGCCCCGCCGCGCGGAACGCGGCGATCAGGCCCAGCGTGACCGTGGTCTTGCCAGTGCCCGAGGCAGGGGCAGAAATAAGCAGGCCAGGAGGCGTCATTCAGGGAACCGGGGTTCAGTGCCGACGGGGCGATAGCGACGGTCATAGTCACCCGCGTAAAGCCGGCTTTCAATGAATTCTTCGGCCCCAAGCGCATGGCCAACAAGGATCAGCGCCGTGCGTTCGCCATCACCGATGCTGGTTTCCACCGTGCCCAAGCTGGCGCGAACCACCTTCTGGTCGGGCCAGCTGGCGCGGAACACCACGGCCACCGGGCAATCTGCACCGTAATGCGGGGTCAGCCGGGCCACCACATCGGACAGCACGTGAACCGAAAGATGGATCGCCAGCGTCGCCCCGGTGCGGGCAAAGTTTTCCAGCGTTTCGCCTTCGGGCATTGACGACGCCCGGCCCGAGGTGCGGGTCAGGATCACCGATTGCGCCACCCCCGGCAGCGTCAGTTCCGCACCCAACACGGCGGCCGCGGCGGCAAAGGACGGCACCCCCGGCGTAACGTCATAAGGAATGTCCAAGGCGCGCAAGCGACGCAGCTGTTCGCCCATCGCCGACCAGATCGACAGATCCCCGGAATGCAGCCGCGCTACATCCTGACCTGCGGCATGGGCGGCAGCGATTTCCGCGACGATCTCATCCAAGCTCATCGAGGCGGTGTTGATGATCTTTGCGCCGGGCGGGCAATGCGACAGCAGCGCCTCGGGCACCAGCGAGCCAGCATAAAGGCAGACCGGGCAAGCGGCGATCAGGTCGCGGCCGCGCAGTGTGATAAGGTCGGCGGCACCCGGTCCGGCCCCAATGAAATGAACGGTCATGTCTTGGCTTCCTTTGTCTCGGCCATGGCGCAGGTTGCCATGCCATCCGACGCGGTGATCCGCGCCACGGTGATCTTTGCCCCCGGCCCGGCAGCGGCCAGCGCGGCGGCCTCGGCCACCGATCCGGTGGCGTGCAGCGCGTGAACGCGAGGCGATTGGGTCGGGGTGGGTTGGCCCGCAACGGCAACGGGGTATAAAGGCAAACCCCGCTCGGCGGCAAGGCTTTGCAGGCGTGCATCCGCTGCCTTTTCGGGCAGGCTTGCCAAGGCTTCGGCAGGGCCGCCCAGCGCCTCGGCGGCGCTTAACACGCCACGCAGACTGTCCAACGGCGCGCCCTTGCGAAATCCGATCCCAGCCACCCTCATTTCACGCCCCGCCATTGCACAACGGGCCGCGCGGCGCGCCAGTCACGGAAACGGCCAAGAGCCGCCGCCTCGGCAATATCCAACCGCAACAGCGTGCCACCATGGCGGCCATGCTGGTCGGCCAGAACCGCCTCGGTTTCAATCGTCACGCCATTGGCCACGATGCGCGCGCCTTCGGGCAAAAGCGACCAGAGGGCGGCATGAAGGGCGGCATCGCCCCCACCACCCACAAAAACCGCATCGGGGGCAGGCAGCGCGGCAAGCCCGTCGGGCGCGGTTGCATGCAGCACGGTCAGCCGATGGGCCACGCCAAAAGCCGCGGCGTTGGCCTGAATATTTGCAATCCGGTCGGCCCGCGTCTCAAGGCAGATCGACAGCCCCCCCGCCAGACACCATTCCACCGAAACCGACCCGGACCCACCGCCGATATCCCACAAAAGCTCTCCCGGACGCGGGGCAAGGGCGGACAGCGTCAGCGCGCGGATCGGGGATTTGGTGATCTGCCCATCGCTTTGAAACAGCGCGTCCGGCAGGCCAGACGCCCGTGACAGACCGGCGTTGCGCGGCAGGTTGGCCCCGTCGATCGCGACGGCCACCGGCGCTTGAACATCTGTCCATGCCGCCCTGGCCCGCAACCGTTCGCGCGGGCCGCCCACGGCCTCGCAAACCGTCACCTGCGCCTCGGCAAAGCCGTTGTCTTGCAGCCAAGCGGTCAGTTCCGCCACCGCCACCCCGTCGCGCAAGGTGGCAATCACCCGAACGCCCCGCGCCAGCACCGGGCGCAGACGCGCATAGGGCGCGGCATGCAGGCCAAGGCAAAGGCAGTCTTCCAATCGCCAGCCCATGCGCGCGGCGATCAGAGAAAAAACTCCGGCCACCGGAAAGGCACGCCATTCGTCGGGCGACAGATGCGCGGCAACCGACCCACCCGCACCGAACCAGAACGGATCGCCCGACACCAGCATCGCCACCCGTGCCTGCCCCCGCAAAGCCAAAAGCGGTGCAAGATCAAAGGGGATCGGCCATTCCCGCCCCTTTGTCCCAACTCCGGCCAGTTCCAGATGACGCGGCGCGCCGAAGACAACCTCGGCCGCGGCCAGCGCATCGCGGCTTGCACTTGCCAGCCCCGCCGGTCCATCTTCGCCCAAACCGATGATCGCAAGCCAAGGCTCAGACATGACACGCATCCTTCTTCTTGGCGGCACCACCGAGGCCAGCCGTCTGGCGCGCGCCTTGGCCGATGCGGGAATGGATGCAGTGTTTTCCTATGCCGGGCGCACCGAGGCGCCGATCGCCCAGCCGCTGCCCATGCGCATTGGCGGCTTTGGCGGTGTGGCGGGACTGAGGGAGTATTTGGCCCGAGAAGGCATCAGCCATGTGGTCGACGCAACGCACCCTTTCGCCGCGCAAATGAGCCGCAACGCGATCGAGGCCTGTGCGGCAAGCGGCACGCCGCTGCTCACACTGGAGCGACCGGCATGGCGTGCAGGCCCCGGCGATGACTGGCAAAGCGTCGCCGATATCGGGGCCGCCGTTGCTGCCCTGCCCGACACACCCGCGCGGGTGTTTCTGGCCATCGGCAAGCAGACGCTCGCCCCCTTTGCCGCCAAGCCGCAGCATCATTACCTGTTGCGCCTTGTCGATCCCCCCGAGGCGGCCTTGCCCCTGCCACAGGCCAGCGTGGTGATTGCCCGTGGCCCGTTTGATGTGGAAACCGATACCGCGCTGCTGCGCGCCCATGCCATCACCCATATCGTCGCCAAGAACGCCGGCGGAGCGGGGGCCGAGGCCAAGCTTATCGCCGCCCGCGCCCTGCACCTGCCGGTGATCCTGATCGACCGGCCCACGCTGCCCGCCCGCAAGGTGGTCGCAACGGTTCCAGAGGTGATGGGCTGGCTGTCTCATCCGGCAACGGACCGCGGGGTGTAAACCCAACGCCCGACCCGGCGGGTCGCCTGATTGCCGACGATCACCACGGTCTGCATATCGGCCATCTCGGGCGTCGCCTCGGACAGGGAGACGCAAGCGATCGCCTCATCCGGGCGGCTCACGGCGCGGGCGAACAGAACCAAGCGTTCCGGCTCACACTCCTCGCGCAGGATCTCCAGCACGCGGGTGAACTGATGCGGCCGCGATTTGGAGCGCGGGTTGTAAAACGCCATGGCAAAGCCACCCTGCGCGGCATGGCGCAAGCGGCGTTCCACCTCGGCAAAGGGTTTGAGGTTGTCACTCAGGTTGATGGCGCAGAAATCATGCCCCAAGGGCGCCCCGGCCCGCGCGGCCGCCGCCAGCATGGCCGTGATGCCGGGCAGGATGCGGATGTCGGTGTCATGGGCGTCGGGCCGTGCCTCTAGCGCCTCGAACAAGGCCGAGGCCATGGCAAAGACCCCAGGATCGCCCGACGAAACGATGACCACCCGCCGCCCCGCTGCGGCCAGATCCAGCGCGAATTGTGCGCGGTCCAACTCCACCCGATTGTCGGACGGGTGCAACACCAGCCCGTCACGCGGGGCGACGCGGGCGACGTAAGGGATATAGCCGACCACATCGGTCGCTTCGGCCAAGGTCGCGGTGACCTCGGGCGTGACCAAATCCTCATCGCCGGGGCCAAGACCCACGACGGCAATCCAACCTGCGCTCATTCTGCGGCCTCCGCGACCGGACGGCGGCCATGGCCATGCACCAGCACAATGGCGAAATACGGGCAGTCTTCGACGTCAACGTCCGACAAGGGCACCAGCCGCTGGCCGGGCATGGTGCCGCGCTCGACCAGCCACGCATCTTGCAGCCGCCCCGCGGCCGCCAAGGCCCGACGCACACGTGGCAGGTTGCGGCCCGTTTTCATGATGGCCAGCGCATCCGCGCCCTGCATGTGGCGCGTCAACTCGTCTTCGGGCAGGGTCGCCATCAACACCGTCAGCACATCATCGCCCCAGGTGATCGGCTGGCCCGTGGCGTTCCAGCAGCCCACCATGCCGGGAATACCGGGGATCACATCGACCTGCACCAGATCCTTTAGCCGCACATAAAGATGCATGAAAGAGCCGTAGAAGAAGGGGTCGCCCTCGCACAGCACAACTACCTCTTGGCCCGCCTCGGCCAAGGCCTGCAACCGCGCCGTCCAGTCATCGTAAAAGGCGGCGAGCAGCGCGTTATACTCGGGGCTGTCAAAGGGAATTTCGGTGGTGACAGGATATTCCATCGCATGTTCGACAGCGCCGGGGGCCAACATGCCCTCGACAATGCGGCGCGCTTGGCCCTGCCGCCCGATCTTGCGGAAATAGGCGATATGGCGGGCCGCACGGATTGCGCGATCCGAACGGACCGAGATCAGATCCGGGTCGCCCGGACCAAGGCCGGCACAGATAATGCGTCCAATCGGGGCCATGGTCATTCCTTCCGGCTTGCAAGCGCGTTGACAGCGGCGACCGTGATAGCCGAGCCCCCCAACCGTCCTTCGACGATCACGGCGGGGCAAGGGGGGGCAACCATCAGCGCCTCTTTCGATTCCGCAGCCCCGATAAAGCCGACCGGGCAGCCAATAATGGCGGCCGGACGCGGGCAATCAGGGTCTTCCAGCATGTTCAACAGGTGAAACAGCGCGGTCGGCGCATTGCCGATGGCGACCACCGCCCCCGCCAGATGCGGACGCCACAACTCCACGGCTGCCGCCGACCGGGTGTTGCCGATCTTGGCTGCAAGGGCTGGCACCGATGGGTCATGCAGGGTGCAGATCACCTCATTGTTCGCAGGCAGACGCGGCCGGGTGATACCTTCGCTGACCATACGCGCATCGCACAGGATCGGTGCCCCTGCCTCCAGCGCGGCCCGTGCGGCAATCGCCATGCCGGGGGTAAAGCGTACATGCCGTTCCAGCCCGACCATGCCCGCGGCATGGATCATGCGAACTGCGACGACCTCTTCCTCGGGGGTAAAGCGCGCCAGATCGGCCTCGGCCCGGATGGTGGCGAAGGACTGGACGTAGATCGCCGCACCATCGGTTTCATAGACATGCGGCATCAGAACAGTCCTTTCAGGTCAATCGTCTCGGGGGCCAGCGCCCTCCGGTCAGGGGTATCATGGGCAGAGCCGTTGCGGATCAGGTCAAAGCCTTCCGCCGTGGCAACAAGGGTCAGATCAGCGCGGCCCGGATGGGCGCAGCCTTTGGCGCAGGCCGAAACATGCAAAAGCCGCCCCGCGGGCACATCACGGGCCAGCCGCGACGCAAGGTCCCGCACCGGGGCCAGCGCCTGCAAACAGGCCGGCGCACCCGAGCAGGCCTCAACCCGGCGGATCGGGTCGTCCGGTCGCAGGATCAGGCCCGGCAGATCGGGCAGCACGCGCAGCCCCTCGACCAGAACCATCCGCCAAGGGGTGATGCGCAAGGGGCCAAGCGCGGCAAGGCCCGCCAAGGTATCCGCCGTCATCTGGCCAAAAGCAAAGCCCACCAAGGCACCTTCGGCCACCAGACCGGGCGCTGCAGCGGGGGCAGCGGGGCCGGGTGCAATCTGAGGCGCCAGCCGGCCCTCGGGGGTCAGCCCGCGCCCAATCAGCGCCGCCATCCGGCCCCGGCCATCCGTCACGCCGCCTGCGGCGACGAACCACTGGGCCAGCGCCACTGCGGCTTCGGGGGCTGCATCCTCGGTCACGACGGCCCCAAGCGCGGCCCCCTCGCACCGGATCAAAAGCGCCCCATCCGCCCCACGTTCAAATCGGATATCGCCCGCAATGCCACCAAAGACCGGCGCGGCCCCGGTATCGACGACAAAGCCGAACTTGCCGGGCAAGGGCGGCATCTGGGACAGCGCCGCACCAAGCCGGGCGGCCAACGCGTCGGTGGCGGCATCGGCAAAGGGCGTGACAAGGATATTGCGCCGGGCCTCGTCGCCCGCATCGGCGTCAATCAAACCAAGGGCGCGCAGATCGGCGATCAGGGCAGGATGCGCGGCTGCGCTGACGCCGCGCAACTGCACATTGCCCCGCGCTGAAAGGTCAATCAGCCCATTGCCATGCGCCCGCGCCGCCGCCGCAATTCCGGCGGCCTGATCGGGCGTCAAACGCCCAGCCTGCGGGCGCACCCGCACCACCAGCCCGTCGCCCGACATCATCGGGCGCAGCGCACCCGGACACCAGCCCTGCACCTGAAAGGACGGTTCGGTCATGCTGCGCCCCCCCCCAAGGCCGCCGCGATGGAATTGCGGCGGGTTTGCCAAAGCCCGGCATCGGCCAACCGCTGGAACAAATCCCGCAGCGCGGCCAAGGCTTGCGGGTTTTCCCGCGCCATGAAGGCGGTCAGATCTTCGCGGCCAAGGGTCGCCTCGTGGTAAAGATCGAACAGATGCGGCGGCACCACGCCCGCCAGATGGGCAAAGGCCGCCATATGATCTGCGGTGGCCGCAATTTCGGCCGCCCCCCGGAAACCATGCGCCATCATGCCATCGGCCCAAGCCGGATTGGCGGCGCGGGCGCGCACCACACGGGCAATCTCCTCAGACAGGCTACGGGCGCGCGGGCGGTCAGGTTGGGTCGCATCCAGATGATAAAGCGCAGGCTTCGCAGCCCCAAGCCGCGCCAAGGCCGCCGCAAACCCGGCCTCATGCGCGGCATAATCCCCGGCCAAAAGCACATCGCTTTCGGGCAGATCTTGGGCGTGGACAAAGCTGTCAGCGGTTTTCAACCGCGCCTCAAGCCCGGCCCGATCATCGCGCGACTGGCCGTCGATGCCAATTGCCCAAGATGAGGCCGCGAGCCACGCCTCGCCTGCCGCCGCCCGTGCCTCGGGTGTGAAGTCATCCATGGCAACGCCCATGCCAAGGCCATATTGCCCCGGCTTCGGCCCGAACACCCGCGCGGCGCGGGTGACATAGGGGTTGTCGGCGGCAGTTTCGTCGCGATCGGCCAGCATGGCCGCTCCGGTTTCAAACAGCGTCGCCAGCCCCGGAAACACATCGCGGAACAGGCCCGACACCCGCAAGGTGACATCAATGCGCGGACGGCCCAAAAGCGTCAG